>Ga0134094_1000017_pt1 | contig 257003 bp, 245 predicted proteins | sample 5_1taG_FD_94458 | JGI IMG/M metagenome (GOLD analysis project Ga0134094, IMG submission 94458) | Switchgrass degrading microbial communities from high solid loading bioreactors in New Hampshire, USA - 5_19_20_110_A1 metaG | ecosystem: Engineered > Bioreactor > Semi-continuous > Anaerobic >... | reverse complement strand
GTCTTCCTCGCGCTCGCGCACCGGCCCGAGGAATTCCGCGCCTTCTTCGCCTATCACGACGCGCTCATGGAGAAGAACACCGGGCTCACCAAGGCCGAGCGCGAGATGATCGTGGTGGCCACCTCGGCGGCCAACGACTGCCTCTACTGCGTGATCGCCCACGGGGCCATCGTGCGCATCCGCAGCAAGAATCCACGCCTGTCGGATCAGCTCGCCGTCAATTACCGCCGCGCCGAGATCACCCCGCGCCAGCGCGCCATGCTCGACTACGCCATGAAAGTGGCGCTGCGCTCGGCCGAAGTCAGCGACGAAGACTTTGCCGCCCTGCGCGCCCATGGCTTCACGCTCGACGACATCTGGGACATCGGCGCCATCGCTGCTTTCTACGGCATGAGCAACCGCATCGCCAACATGAGCGCCCTGCGGCCCAACGACGAGTTCTACGCCATGGGACGAGGTTGAACGAGGTACGGGCGCACGCCATTCTAGGCTGCGCCACTTATAGCCGAGGTTTATAAACAAACCCTTCCCGCTCCCTTGGCACCGAGGGCAAGCTCTCCTATCATCGACCACCTCGACCCACAAATTGCCCGTTGAGGTGGTTTCGATGCGTTTTCCTCTTACCTCGTTTCGCTCCGTCTTGGCGATGTTCCTGCTGGCATTCGCCGCCTGCGCTGCCGCCCAGACCCAGCCTGTGCGGCCGCTGCTCACGCCGGACGAGCTCGCACCGCTGCTGCGCGACCCCAGCGTGCGCGTGCTCGACATCCGCCCCGCCGCAGAATACGCCGCTGGCCACATCCCCGGCGCGGCCAACATCCCCTATGGCGTCTTCCGCGGCCCGGCCGACAACCCTGGGGCCCTGCCTTCCGAGCAGGCGCTCACCGAGGCGCTGCGCCGCGCTGGCATCGACCACGACGTCCATGTGATCGTTGCCCATGCGGGCAAGGACGCCACCGACTTCGGCGCTGCCGCGCGCGTCTACTGGACGCTCAAGGTGGGCGGGCTCACCCGCCTGTCGGTGCTCGACGGCGGCACGCTCGGCTGGAAAGAACAGGGTGGAGCGTTGGAGACTGCCGCCGTCCAGTCGCGGCCTAGTACCTTTACCTTCCATTACGATCGCCGCTACGCCCTCTCCACCGAAGATTTGGCCGCCCAGGTGCGAAGCCCACATCCTCCCGTGCTCGTCGATGCTCGACCCGAGCCCTTCTTCCGCGGCGACGAACGCCACGGCGCCGCCGCTCGTTACGGGACGCTGCCCGGCGCCACGTCCTTGTCCTACGCGCACTTTTTCAACGCCGACGGCCGGACCCTCAAGCCGGTCGAGGAGCTGCGCACCCTCGTCGGGCGCGAAGTGCCGCCCGCGGGCAAACCGACGGTGACCTTCTGCAACACGGGGCATTGGGCCGCCATCGACTGGTTCGTCCTCTCGGAGCTCTTGGGCAGGGAAAACGTGCTGCTCTACCCCGAATCGGTAGTCGCCTGGAGCCGGCGCGACCTGCCGATGGACCACGAACCCTCCCGCCTGCAGGCGCTTGCGCGCGAAGCCAAGCGCTGGTTCGACCAATGAGGCCTATCATGCCGATCCGCCGTCTCCTCCTCATCGCCGGCGCGCTCGTGCTCGTGTTCGCCGTGACGCTGCTCGCCGGCCTGCGCCAGGGGTTGCTCACGCTGCTCGGGCTCGGTTTCGGTGCCGTGCTGCAGGGCTGCCGTTTCGGTTTCACCACCGGCTGGCGCGAGTACCTCGAGCGGCGCAATCCGCACGGGCTGTGGGCGCAGCTGCTTCTGCTCGCACTCGCCTCCAGTCTCATGCTGCCCCTGCTGGCACAGCATTCCGGCGAACTGGTCGGCGCAGTGGCCCCGCTCACCTTCAGCCTCGTGCTCGGTGCCTTCCTCTTCGGCGCGGCGATGCAGCTCACCGACGGCTGCGGCTCCGGCACGCTCTACAAGGCGGGCGCCGGGTCGCCGCTCTCGGTGGTGGTGTTGCCCACTTTCGTGCTCGGCAGCTTCCTTGGCGCCTCGCATCAGCCGGCCTGGGTCGCCCTCGGCGGGTTGCCGCCCGTCGATCTGCTGCGCTACGGCTGGCCGCTGGCGCTCGCCCTCACGCTGAGCGGCTGCGCCCTGGTGGCGCTCCTCACCCTGCCGCAGGCGCGCGCCGCCGGTCCCTGGCCGCGGCGCTGGGTGATCGGCGCCGTGCTGCTGGCGCTCCTGGCGGCGCTGCACCTGATCGTGGCCGGTCAACCCTGGGGCATCGTCTACGGCGTGGGGTTGTGGGGCGCCAAGGCCTTCGCGGCGCTGGGCTGGAATCCGGCTGCCGACCCCTTCTGGGGCGTGGCCCCGCACGCGGCGCGCCTGGCCGAACCCATCGTCTATGACGTCACCTCGGTGACCAACTTCGGGTTGCTCTACGGCGCCTATGCCGCCTCGCGCTGGCACGGCCCCGTGACCACCAACCTGCCTTCGGCACGCCGCCTGCTGGTGGCCGCCGCGGCCGGCCTGGTGCTGGGTTATTCTTCCCGAATGGCATTCGGCTGCAACGTCGGCGCCTTGCTGGGCGGTATCACCTCGGCCAGCCTGCACGGCTGGGTGTGGTTCGCCATGGCTTTTCTCGGCTCGATGGTGGGCGTGCGCCTGCGCCGGCGGATCGACGTTCCCCAAGGAGCGGTCTTCGCATGAACACGAACCTCCGTCTGCGCCGGTTCCGCCGCTTCACGGCGCTCTTCTGGCTCGGCTTTACCGTCCTGATCCTGCTTGATGCCTTCAGCAGCCGCGTCTACCGGCCCGAACCGCCCCCCATCGCCCTGGGAAGCGGCCAGGCTCCCGGCGGCGGTCACTGCTCCGGGCGCTGAACCCGCCCGCTGGCACCACCAGCGGAACGAACGGAATCGGCGAGGTCCATGCGGCAAAAAATGGCGCTATACTGCAGGGTCGATACGCAGGGGCTGCCATGTCGATCAAACACCCGATCATCGCGGTCACCGGCTCTTCCGGCGCAGGCACGAGCACCATCACCCGCACTTTCGCGCGCATCTTCGAGCGTGAAGGGGTCAATGCCGCCATCGTCGAGGGCGATGCCTTCCATGCCTTCGACCGCGCCGAAATGCACCGGCGCATCGCCGAGGAAACCGCCCGCGGCAATCCACACTTCAGCCACTTCGGCCCCGAGGCGAACCTGCTCGACGAGCTGGAAAACCTCTTTCGCTCCTATTCCGAGAGCGGCACCGGGCGCACGCGCCACTACCTGCACACCATTGAGGAAGCGGCGAAATACGGCGGGGAGCCCGGCACCTTCACGCCGTGGGAGCCGTTACCGGAGAACACCGATCTCCTCTTCTACGAAGGGTTGCACGGCGGGCTCGTCACCGAGACGCACGACATGGCGCGCTTCGTGGATCTCTTGATCGGCGTGGTGCCCATCATCAATCTGGAATGGATTCAGAAACTGTGGCGCGACCGCAGCGAGCGCGGCTATTCCACCGAGGCCGTCACCGACACCATCCTGCGCCGCATGCCCGACTACGTGCGCTACATCTGCCCGCAGTTCAGCCGCACTCACGTCAATTTCCAACGCATCCCGGTGGTCGACACCTCCAACCCCTTCATCGCCCGCGACGTGCCCACCGCCGACGAGAGCCTGGTGGTGATCCGCTTCGCCAACCCGCGCGGCATCGACTTTCCCTACCTGCTCAACATGATCGCCGACTCCTTCATGAGCCGCGCGAACACGCTGGTGATCCCCGGGGGCAAGATGGACCTGGCCATGCAGCTCATCTTCACCCCTTTCGTCTGGCGCCTGATGGAGCGGCGCCAGCGGGTGATGGGGGTGCTCTAAGCGCTCAGGCGCGCTGCGCCAGCGCCACTCGCCGCGCGGTCACCGCCTCGGCGAGGCGATCGAGCGCCGCAACCGTATCTTCCCAGCCGATGCAGGCGTCCGTAATGCTCTTGCCGTATTCGAGCGGCTTGCCCGGCACCAGATCCTGCCGCCCTTCCTTCAGATGCGACTCGATCATCACGCCGATGATGCGATCCTCGCCGCCGGCGAGCTGCTCGGCCACCGCTTCGACCACTTCGAGTTGCCGCTTGAACTGCTTGCGGCTGTTGCCGTGCGAGCAGTCGATCATCACCTTGGCCGGGATGCCGGCCGCGGCCAGGTCGCGGCAGGCCGCCTCGACGCTGTTCGCATCGTAATTGGGCTCCTTGCCGCCGCGCAAAATGACGTGGCAGTCTTCGTTGCCCGAAGTGCTGACGATGGCCGAGTGCCCGGCCTTGGTCACCGACAGGAAATGGTGCGGCGCCTGGGCCGCCTTGATGGCGTCGATGGCGATGCGCACGTTGCCGTCGGTGCCGTTCTTGAACCCGACCGGGCAGGAGAGACCCGAAGCGAGCTCGCGGTGCACCTGGCTCTCGGTGGTACGCGCCCCGATCGCGCCCCAGGCGATGAGGTCGGCGATGTACTGCGGCGTGATCATGTCGAGGAACTCGGTGGCGGCCGGCAGCCCCATCTCGGTGATCTCCCACAACAATCGACGGGCGAGGCGAATGCCGTCGTTGATGCGGTAGGAGTCGTCCAGGTAGGGATCGTTGATGAGTCCTTTCCAGCCCACCGTCGTGCGCGGTTTCTCGAAGTAGACCCGCATCACCACCAGCAGCTCGCCGCGCAGCCGGTCAGCCTGTTCCTTGAGCCGGCGGGCGTACTCCAGCGCCGCTTCCGGATCGTGGATGGAGCACGGCCCGACGATCGCGAGCAGCCGGTCGTCGGCGCCGTAGAGGATGCGATGGATCGCCTGGCGCGCGAGGAAGGTGGTCTCGGCCGAGGCCGGCGTGGCGGGAAACTCGCGCAACACGTGCGCTGGTGGCACGAGCTCCTTGATCTCCTTGATGCGCACGTCGTCGACGTGCAAACGGGTATGGGCTTTGACGGTGTTCATAGGCTTTCCTCGTTGGCTCATCCCTGAGAGGGTTTGACGGCGCTCTTGGGGCGAAACGCTGCGACGACCGCGGGATCCGTTTCCAGATAGGGCCCGCCGATGAGATCGATCGCGTAGGGAATCGCCGCGAAGATGCCGGCGTGGATCACCTTGCCGTCGGCATCGCGCAGCCCCTCCAGGGTTTCCTGAATGGACTTCGGCTGCCCCGGAAGGTTCACGATCAGGGTGCGACCGCGGATCACCGCCACCTGGCGCGACAGGATGGCGGTGGGGACGAAACGCAGGCCGATGCGCCGCATCTCTTCGCCAAAGCCGGGCAGCTCCTTCTCACCCACGGCGAGCGTCGCCTCGGGCGTGACGTCGCGCGGGGCCGGACCCGTCCCGCCGGTGGTGAAGACGAGGCAGCAGCCGATCTCATCGGCGAGCTCGATCAAGGTGCGCTCGATCACGGCCCGCTCGTCGGGAATCAAGCGCTTTTCCGCCCGCCAGGGCGAAACGAGCGCCCGGGAAAGCCACGTCTCCAGCGCCGGCAGGCCACGATCCTCATAGACGCCCTGGCTTGCCCGATCGCTCACCGACACGAGTCCGATCACCGCTTCCGCCTTCATTCCTCTCCCCCTTCTTCTGCGGCCGAATCCAACCTTCCCTCTGCCTCGCGCGCCTCGAAGAGCACCTTCAGCTCGCGATAGAGCGCACGATAGGACTCACCCGTCGGCTCCCCCTTCTGCCGTTCTTCCAGCACCTTGCGCCGCAGCGCACGCAGGTGCTGCACGTCGGCTTGCGGCGCCCAGGAGAGGATCTCGCCCAGCACGCGTTCGTCTTCGAGGAAACGCTCGCGCAGCCGCTCCAGCTGCGCCCGGCGCGCTTTGGCCTGCGGCGAATCGCCCTCCAGCCCGGCAAGCCGCTGTGCGATTCCCGCCGCATCGACGTCGCGCATGAGGCGGCCGACGTACTGCATCTGCCGCCGCCGCGCCTCATGCTTGCCTTCCAGACGCTTGGCTTCCAGGATGGCCGCAAACAGAGTTTCGGGCAGATCGAGCCGCGCCAGACGCTCGCGCGACAGCGCCGTGAGCCGCTCGCCCAAATCCTGCAAGGCGAGCATCGCTTTCTTTCGCCTCGTCTTCGAGGGCGGAGCTTCGGGGCGGGACGGCGGCAGGGAGGAAGTCATCGGCAAGGATTGCTCGGGATTACGGTCAGGGAAGGATAGAATTATAAGCCAGTCCCTCAGGAGAGCCCGGAATGCCAGCGGTCGAATTTGCCTATCCCCGCGATGAACTCGCACGCATCGCCGAGGCGGCGCTCGCCCAGGCGCGCACGCTCGGCGCCGATGCGGCCGAAGTCAGCGTCTCCGAAGGCCGGGGCCTGTCGGTGACGGTGCGCCGCGGCGCGCTCGAGACGCTCGAACACCATCACGACAAGGGTTTGAGCGTCACGGTCTATGTCGGCCAGCGCCAAGGGCATGCGAGCTCGAGCGACCTGAACCCGGAGGCGATCGAACGCACCGTCGCCGCTGCCGTGGCCATCGCCCGGCTCACCGCCGAAGACGATGCGGCCGGCTTGCCCGAGGCGCAGCGCCTGGCCGACCCACAGCACCTTCCCGACCTCTCGCTTTTCCACCCCTGGGCGCTGGAAGCGGAAGCGGCGATCGAACTCGCCCGCGCCTGCGAGGCGGCCGCCCTCGCGGTGGATGCCCGCATCGCCAATTCCGAAGGGGCGACGGTCTCGACCCAAGCGCACCAGTTCGTGCTCGCCAATTCGCTCGGTTTCCTCGCCGGCTACCCGACCACGGCGCATAGCCTCTCCTGCAGCGTGATCGCCCAGGACGAAGCGGGCATGGAGCGCGACCATTGGTGGGATTGGCGGCGCGATCCGCTCGATCTCGAACCGGCCGAGACGATCGGACGCAGTGCCGGACGGCGGGCGATCGCCCGGCTCGGCGCCCGGCGCCTCCCCACCGGTACCTACCCCGTCGTGTTCGACCACACCGTCTCGGGCAGCCTGCTGTCCCACTTCGTCCATGCCGCGAGCGGCGGCGCCCTCTACCGCAAGTCCTCCTTCCTGCTCGGTAAACTCGGCGAACGCATCTTCTCCCCCCTCGTCACCGTGCTCGAGGATCCTTTCATCGCCAAGGCCCCCGGTTCGGCCCCTTTCGACGACGAGGGCGTGGCCACGGCGCGCCGCACAGTGGTGGCCGAAGGCGTGCTGCAGGGCTGGTTCCTCTCCACCTACTCCGGGCGCAAACTGGGCCTGCCGAGCACCGGCAACGCCGGCGGAGCGCACAACCTGTTCGTGCCGCCGACGCACGAAAGTCGCGAAGCGCTGCTGCGCGAGATGGGGCGGGGTCTGCTCGTCACCGAACTGATGGGGCATGGCGTCAATCCCGTCACCGGCGACTATTCCCGCGGCGCGGCCGGCTTCTGGGTGGAGGGTGGTGAAATCGTCCACCCGGTGAGCGAGATCACCATCGCCGGCAATTTGCTGCAGATGTTCGCCGCCATCGGCGGCGTGGCCGACGACGCCCGTCCCTGCCACCGCTACCGCCTCGGCTCCACCCTGATCGAAGCGATGCAGGTGGCCGGCGACTGAAGCCAGGGCACACGCGAGCTCTGGTTTTTACGCTACCATCGCAACGGCGTTTCGGCGCGCCATCCAGCCTTCAACCACACAAAGGGAGACCCACCATGCAACGACGCAAGTTCCTCCAGGGAGCCGGCATCGCCGGCATTCTCGCCAGCGGCACCGCTCCAGCCATCGTCATGGCGCAGCAGAACATCCGCTGGCGCCTCGCCTCGAGCTTTCCCAAGTCGCTCGACACCATCTTCGGCGCGGCCGAGGAGATGAGCAAAACCATCAGCGAACTCTCCGAAGGCAAGTTCCAGATCGACGTCTTCGCCGCCGGCGAGCTGGTGCCGGCCTTCGGCGTCTTCGACGCGGTGCAGCAAGGTACCGTCGAGATGGCCCACACCGCCTCGTACTACTACGTCGGCAAGAACGACGCGCTTGCCTTCGACTGCGCCGTCCCCTTCGGCCTCAACGCACGCATGATCAACGCCTGGATGTACGACGCCGGCGGTCTGCAGCTGATGCGCGAGCTCTTCGCCCGCTACGACATCGTCAACTTCCCCCTGGGCAACACCGGCGCCCAGTGGGGCGGCTGGTACCGCAAGGAGATCAAGTCGGTCGAGGATCTGAAAGGGCTGAAAATCCGCATCAGCAACCTCGCCGGCCGCGTGCTCACCAAACTGGGCGCCGTGCCGCAGGCGATCCCCGGGGGCGAGCTCTACCAGGCGCTGGAAAAAGGCACGATCGATGCAGTGGAATGGACCACCGTCTATGACGACTACAAGCTCGGTTTCCACAAGGTGGCACCCTACGGCTACTACCCCGCATGGTGGGAAGGCGGCGCCCAGCTGTCGCTCTACGTCAACAAGAAAGCCTACGAAGGGCTGCCCAAGCGCTACCAGGAACTGATCCGCATCGCCGCGAGCGACGCCCACACCCGCATGACGGCAAAGTACGACGCACGCAATCCCGACACCATCCGCAAGCTGGTCGCGGAAGGAGCGAAGATCAACCGCTTCCCCAAAGACATGATGGACGCCTCGTTCAAGGCCCGCAACGAGCTCTTCGCCGAGCTCAACGACACCAACCCCGACTGGAAGAAGATCTACGCGCACTACGAGAAATTCCTGCGCGACGAGTACTCCTGGTTCCGCCTCTCGGAGATGAGCTACGACCAGTACATGACGAGCATCAAGCTCTGAGCCGGCCAGGTTTTTGGGTGGCAAAGGACGGCCCCGCGGGGCCGTTCCTCATTGCGTCGGAGGCTCGTCCAACCCCGCCTCGGCCATCTCGGCGGCCTTGAGCATGGCGCGCGCCTTGTTGCGCGTCTCCTGCCATTCGGCCTCCGGGTTGGAATCGGCGACGATGCCCGCGCCCGCCTGCACGTGGATGGTCCCGTCCTTGATGACGGCGGTGCGGATGGCGATCGCCAGATCCATTTCCCCGTGAAAGCCGATGTAGCCCACCGCCCCGGCGTAGATGCCGCGCTTCACCGGTTCGAGCTCATCGATGATCTCCATCGCCCGCACCTTGGGTGCGCCGCTCACCGTTCCGGCGGGGAAGGCGGCGCGCAGCACCGACAAGGGCGTCTCGCGCTCACCGAGCTCGCCCTCGACCTGCGAGACGATGTGCATCACGTGCGAATAGCGCTCGATGGCGAAGGACTCGGTCACTTTCACCGAACCGGTCTTGGCCACGCGCCCCACGTCGTTGCGCCCCAGATCGAGCAGCTGCACGTGCTCGGCGCGCTCCTTCTCGTCGGCGAGAAGCTCCCGCTCCAGCGCCTGATCTTCGGCCGGGGTGGCGCCGCGCGGGCGGGTGCCGGCGATGGGACGCACGATCACCTTGCGCGCCGTGCCTTCGTCTTCGAGGCGCACGAGGATCTCGGGCGAGGCGCCCACCACGTGAAACTCCTCGAAGTCGAAGTAGAAGAGATAGGGCGAAGGATTGAGCGAACGGATGGCGCGGTAGAGCGTGAGCGGATCGGCGCGAAAGGGCTTGCTCATGCGCTGCGACAGCACCACCTGCATGACGTCGCCCTCGACGATGTAGCGCTTGATCCGCTCCACGGCCGCTTTGAAAGCTTCCTCGCCGAAGGCCGACGCCGGCTCGCTGGGGGGAAAGGGGCGCGAGACGGGGATACGCACCGGCGTGCGCAGCCGCTCGAGCAGTTCCTGCAGGCGTTTCTTGGCACGGCGATAGGCTCCGGGCACCTCGGGCTCGGCGTAGACCACCAGCGTGAGCTTGCCGGTGAGGTTGTCGACGATGGCGAGCTCTTCGGAGACGAGCAAAAGGATGTCGGGCGTGCCGATCGGATCGGGTTTCTCGATGCCGGCAAGGCGCGGCTCGATGTAGCGCACCGTGTCGTAGCCGAAGTAGCCCACGAGCCCGCCGAGGAAGCGCGGCAGCCCGGCACGCGGCGGCACCTTGATGCGATCGAGATACTCGCCGATGAAGGTGAGCGGATCGCCGTAGTCGCGCCGCTCCACGAGCCGGTTGCCGTGCAGCAGCAAGGCGCTGCGGCCGTAGACTTCGAGGCGCACCGGGCTGGAGAGCCCAATCATGGAATAGCGCCCAAAACGCTCGCCACCCTGTACCGATTCGAGCAGGTAGCTCCAGGGTCCATCGGCGAGCTTGAGATACAAGGAGAGCGGCGTGTCGAGGTCGCAAAAGGTGGTGAGCGTGACCGGGATGCGGTTGTAGCCCTGCGCCGCGAGGGCGTCGAATTCGGATTCCTGCATGGCTTCGCCCTGGAAGGACTCAAGCCAAGTAGTTTAGCAGCTCCGGGAAGCGATCGAGAAAGACGGCGACCGGCAGACGACGCAAAGCGTCGGGATCGCCGTAGCCATAGGTGACGAGTGCCACCGCCACCCCTGCCCCCTGTCCTGCCTGGGCGTCGATGGCCGAATCGCCCACGAGCAGCGCCCGCTCGGCCGGACGGTTGAGGTGTTCACAGGCGTGCAGCACCATGGCCGGATCGGGTTTCTTCACCGGCAGGGTGTCGCCGGCGACGACGACGTCGAAAAACGGCGCCAGATCGAGCGCTTCGAGCAGCGGCAGGGTGAATTCCCAGTCCTTGTTGGTGACGCAGCCCATCACCAGGCCGCGGCAGGAAAGTTCGGCGAGCGTCTCCGGCACACCCTCGTAGGGGCGGCTGGCCGTGCCATTGACCACGGCGTAGTGCGCCTTGAAGCGGTTCGTGGCTTCGGCCACCTCCGCCGGGTCGGTACGGCCGTTGGCGGCCATGAAGCGGCGCACCAGCTCGGCGATGCCATCGCCCACCCAGCCGCGGATCGCCTGCGGCGAGGAAACCGGCAGGCCGAGGTCGCTCAAGGTGCGCGCCGCAGCCTCGGCGAGGTCGGGCAAGGTGTCGACCAGGGTTCCGTCCAGATCGAACAGCAAGGCTTCCGCCGCGATCGGCTTGGCACTCATCTTTTCTTCCTTTCCACGGTTTGCAGCCGGGCCTTCATCCCAGCGATGATCGAATCGTAGCGGTGGGGATCCTCTGAGCGGGCGGCGCCGAACACCGCCGAACCGGCGACGAAGACGTCCGCCCCCGCTTCCGCCACCTCGGCGAGGTTGTCGAGGTTCACGCCGCCGTCGACTTCCAGAAGCAGACGGCGGCCACTCTCATCGGCATAACGATCCAGCATGGTACGCGCGGCGGCGATTTTTTTCAAGGCATGCGGAATGAAGCGCTGGCCGCCGAAACCGGGGTTGACGCTCATGAGCAGCACGAAATCGAGCCGATCGAGTACGTGTTCGAGCCAGACGAGCGGGGTGGCCGGATTGAGCACGAGCCCCGCGCGGCAGCCGCAGGAGCGGATGAGCTCGAGCGTGCGGTCGACGTGCTCGGACGCTTCGGGGTGAAAGGAGATGAGATCGGCCCCCGCCTCGGCGAACTGCGGCACCAGCGCATCGACCGGTTTCACCATCAGATGCACGTCGATCGGCACGGTGGCGTAGGGCTTGATCGCACGGCACACCATTGGCCCCATCGTGAGATTGGGGACGTAGTGGTTGTCCATCACGTCGAAGTGGATCCAGTCCGCCCCGGCGGCGATCACGTCGCGCACTTCTTCACCGAGACGGGCAAAATCGGCCGACAAGAGACTGGGAGCGATCAAGAAAGTCGAGGCATTCATGAGGCGGGGGGTGGCGCGTAGAGGAAGATGAATTCCACGGTGTCGATCACCACGCGATCCCGGTCGTGCAGCGGCACGAAGGGCGCGTTGGGGAAGACGCCGTTGATCTTGGGTGGCGCTCCGCTTTCGTGGCGCAGTAACACCCGCCAGCCCTGATCGATGAGGGCGATGACGGTGTGTCCGGCCTTCCCCAGGCGGGTCACCTCGCGCACCAGGGGAATCGTGCGGGTCTGACCGTTGTTCATGCCCATCCGCAGCTGGGGAACGAGCCCGCGGCGCAGCAGCGCGTCTTGGGTGGCGGCGGGCCAAGGAGGGGTGCGCTCGAGGCGGGAAGCACCGTAGAGGAAATGGTAACGGGCGATGCGAAACGCTTCGCCCGGCTTGAGGCGGTATTGCTGGATCTTCTTGCCCTCGACCCAGGTGCCGTTGCGGCTGCCCAAATCCTCGAGAAGGAGCTCGCCCCTCGAGGGCTGCAGGCGGGCATGCTGCCCGCTCACCGCCAGGCTATCGATGCGCAGATCGTTGCCGGGTTTGCGGCCGATGAAGAACTCGCGGGCGGGAAGATCGACGCGCACGAGCTCGCTGCCGTGATGGATGACCCGCAAGTGCCCCGCCCCTGCGGCAGGGGCGGGATCGGAATCAGTCGCAACCCCCATGGCATGTCCTCAGTAGGGCAAGGGACGACCCAGCCCGCGCTCGCGCGCGCGTTCGAGCACCAGGGCCGCCACGGCGAGATCCTGCACCGCCATGCCCTGCGATTCGAAGAGGGTGATCTGGCGCCCGTCCCTGCGTCCGGGGCGCATGCCGGCGATCACCTCGCCCAGTTCTGCCCACAGCCCCGGGCGGGTGCGGCCTTTCTCCAGCGCCGGCAGCAGGTCACCCGCCTCGCGCAAGGCCACCTCGCGGCTGTCGACGCAGATGAGGTCGGCGCGCAGCACGGCCTTCTCCGGTAGCTCTTGGCGCGCGAGGCTGTTCGAGCCGGCGGCGGTGACATGCACCCCCTCTTCGAGCCAGTCGGCCTCGAGCACCGGCTTGGGCGAGGTGGTGACGGTGACGACGACGTCGGCGCCACGCACCGCCGCCTCGATGGACTCGGCCGGCACGAACTTCCGCCCGGTACGTTGCACCATGGTCTCGCAGAAGGCGCGCACGTGCTCGGGGGTACGCGCGGCGACACGGAAGGTCTCGATCGGCAGTGCTTCGGCAAGCGCCAGCGCCTGCCCCTGGGCCTGCCAGCCGGCGCCGACGATGGCGGCGATCTTCGCATCGGGCCGAGCGAGGTATTTCGCCGCCACGCCGCCAGCCGCGCCGGTTCGCATCATGCCCAGCGTGTCGGCTTCCAGCACGGCCACGGGCTCGCCCGTGTCGCTGTCGAAGACGTGCACCCAGAAGCGGGCGCGGCCGCCCGAGGAGGTATAGACCTTGAAGCCGGTGAGCCGCTTGTCCGGCACCGCGCCTTGCAGCATGTGCGTCATCGAGGTGGGCAGGCGCACGCGCTGTCGGGGGTAATCCACCACCTCGCCTCTGGCGTGCGCCGCCATCACCGCCTCGACGGCGGCCATCACGGAGGGCATGTCGAGCAGCCCGGCGACTTCTTCTTCCTGCAGATAAATGGCCACGCTCGCCTCCTCGGCGCCAGGGATGGGATCAGAGCAGGCTCTTCATCAGCTTGCCCATCTCGGACGGGTTGCGCGTGACCTTGAAGCCGCACGCTTCCATGATCTCGAGCTTGGCCTGGGCCGTTTCGGCGCCCGTGGAGATGATGGCGCCGGCGTGCCCCATGCGCTTGCCCGGGGGCGCCGTGACCCCGGCGATGAAGCCGACCACCGGTTTTTTGAAGTGCTCCTTGCACCACATGGCGGCGTCGACTTCATCGGTGCCGCCGATCTCGCCGATCATGATGACGGCGTCGGTGTCGGGATCGTCGTTGAACATCTTCATCACGTCGAGGTGCTTGAGTCCGTTGATCGGGTCGCCGCCGATGCCCACCGCGGTCGACTGCCCCAGGCCGAGCTCGGTGAGCTGCGCCACCGCTTCGTAGGTGAGCGTGCCGGAGCGTGACACCACTCCGATGCGGCCTTTCTTGTGGATGTGACCGGGCATGATGCCGATCTTGAGTTCGTCGGGCGTGATGACGCCGGGGCAGTTGGGGCCCAGCAGCAGCGTCTCCTTGCCGCCGGCGGCGACCTTGTGCTTCATCTTGTTGCGCACGATGAGCATGTCACGCACCGGGATGCCCTCGGTGATGCAGATGACGAGGTCGAGGTCGGCCTCGACCGCCTCCCAGATGGCATCGGCCGCGCCGGCCGGCGGCACGTAGATGACCGAAACAGTGGCGCCGGTGGCCTCTTTCGCTTCTTTCACCGTGGCGAAGATGGGGATGTCGAAGATCTTCTCGCCGGCTTTCTTGGGGTTGACGCCGGCCACGAAGCAGTTGCGGCCGTTGGCGTACTCGAGGCACTTCTCGGTATGGAACTGACCGGTCTTGCCGGTGATGCCCTGCGTGATGACTTTCGTGTCTTTGTTGATCAGGATCGACATGGGTGGATTCCTTGGCGGCGGTTCGGTCAATGAGCGGCGGAGACGGCGGCGACGATCTTCTGCGCCGCGTCGGCCATCGTTTCGGCGGAGATGATGGGCAGGCCGGATTCGGCGAGGATTTTCTTGCCGATATCCTCGTTCGTACCCTTCATGCGCACCACGAGCGGCACGTTCAACTGCACTTCGCGCGCGGCGGCCACCACGCCGTTGGCGATGGTGTCGCAGCGCATGATGCCGCCGAAGATGTTGACCAGGATGCCCTTCACCTTGGGATTGCGCAGCATGATCTTGAAGGCCGCGGTGACCTTTTCCGTGGTGGCGCCGCCGCCGACGTCGAGGAAGTTGGCCGGCTCGCCGCCGAAGAGTTTGATCGTGTCCATGGTGGCCATGGCCAGCCCCGCGCCATTGACCAGGCAGCCGATGTTGCCGTCGAGCGCGATGTAGGAGAGCCCGTACTTGGAGGCTTCCACCTCGTCCGGATCCTCTTCGTCGAGGTCGCGGTAGGCCACGATCTCGGGATGGCGGAAGAGCGCGTTGTCGTCGAAATTGAACTTCGCATCCAGCGCCTTGATGCCGCCGTCGCCTTCGAGGATGAGCGGGTTGATCTCGGCGAGCGAAGCATCCGTCTCCATGTAGCAGGTATAGAGTTTTTTCAGGGTGTCGACGGCCGCCGGCACGGACGCCTCGGGAATGCCGATGCCGCGTGCGAGCCGCTCGGCCTCTTCGTCGGGGAAACCGACGATGGGATCGATGAAGGCCTTGAGGATCTTCTCGGGAGTCTTCGCCGCGACTTCCTCGATCTCCATGCCGCCCTCGCTGGAGGCAAGCACCGCGACTTTCTGCGTGGCCCGGTCGGTGAGGATCGAGACGTAGTATTCGTGTTTGATGTCGGCGCCCTCTTCGATGAGCAGGCGCTTGACGATCTGGCCTTCGGGGCCGGTCTGGTGCGTCACCAGGCGCATGCCGAGGATGGCCGAAGCGTGCTGGCGCACCTCGTCGAGCGAGCGGGCGAGCTTGACGCCGCCGCCCTTGCCGCGCCCGCCGGCGTGGATCTGCGCCTTCACCACCCACACGGGGCCGCCGAGCGACTTGGCCACTTCCAGCGCTTCCTCCACCGAAAACGCCGGCCCGCCCTTGGGCGTGCGGATGCCGAACTTCCTCAGGACTTCCTTGGCTTGGTATTCATGGATTTTCATGTTCACCCTTCGTTTTTCCATGCCCGATCGGGCACGAGGTTGATCGGTCGCACCGCAGCGGATCGCGACGGCGCGGCGTTCTCCCGGGGCCGAACGTTTCGGCCCCGTCCCTTGGTTTGGCACGGATAATTATAACGACAATCGTCCCCACCTTCGTGCGGCGGTGCACGATTTCTTCGTTTGCGGCCAGCGCTCGGTGCGCTTTCAGACGGGGCTCGGCACTTCATGATAGTCGACCACGAGCCCAAATTCCTGCGCCAGCCAACACCCCAGTGCCTGCACGCCGAAGCGCTCGGTGGCGTGGTGCCCTGCGGCGATGAAGGCCACGCCCGCATCACGCGCCAGATGCACGCAGGGCTCGGAGACTTCGCCGGTAATATAGACGTCGACGCCCTCGGCGATCGCGGCGGCGAACTCGCCCTGCGCCGCGCCGCTACACCAGGCGAGCCGCTCGATGCGCCGTTGCGGCTCACCCAGCACCAGCGGCTCATGGCCCAGCATGGCGTTCAGCCGTTCGGCCAGGGCGGAGAGCGTGAGCGGCTCTTCGGGCCAGCCGAGCCAGACGAGATCCTCCCCGCCGCAGCGGCCCTCGGGGCGCCAGCCCATCGCCCGCGCCCAGGCGACGTTGTTGCCCACTTCCGGATGCGCGTCGAGCGGCAGGTGATAGGCGATGAGGCTCACTTCGTGCGCGATCAGCGGCCGCAGGCGCCGGAGCCGCCAGGCGGTGAGGGTAGGATCCTCGCCGCGCCAGAAAAAGCCGTGATGCACCAGGATCGCGTCGTAGCCGCCAGCGATCGCGCGTTCGATGAGCGCGACGTTGGCCGTCACGCCGCAGAGCACGCGCCTCACGTCCGGCCGTCCTTCCACTTGCAGCCCGTTTGGGCAATAATCGCGAAACGATGCAGGCTGCAAGAGGCCGTCCAGGGCCACCACCAGATCCGACAATCGCATGTTCGCCGCTCCTTTGGGGAATCGATGAAGAAACTGTGGCAGATTTTCGCGCAAACCGTCACCGTCGTCGCCCTCGCCGGCTTCGTCGTGGCGCAACTGAAGCCGCACTGGTGGTTCGGCGCGGGCGCCCCGCTCACCGTCGAACGCAACGCGCCCGCCGCCGCGGCGGCCAAGGACTACCGCCTCGCCGCCGCCCGAGGGGCCGCTGCCGTCGTCTCGCTGCAGCCGATGGAGGCGGATCGGGCGGAGGCAGAGAAAGCCCCGCGGCGGCTGCAGCTGCCCGAGGGGCACCCCGACATTCCCCTGCCCGACGAAGACTCGCCCCGCCTGCCCGAAGCCATGGGCTCGGCCGTCCTCATCGCCGAGGATGGCGTGCTGGTCACCAACGCCCACGTCGTGGAAGGGAACGAGCGCTTTCTTGCGCGTTTTGGCGACGGGCGCAGCATCCCGGCGCGCGTGGCGGGACGCGATCAGGAGAGCGACCTCGCGATCCTGCGGCTCGAAGCCCCCGGCCCCTTCGCCGCCCTTCCCTTCGCGCCCGCCGACAGCTTTGCCGTGGGCGACGTGGTGCTCGCGGTAGGGCATCCCTTCGGCGTGGGGCAGACGGTGACGATGGGGATCATCTCGGCGCTGGGACGCAACGACCTGGGCCTTTCCACGTTCGAGAATTTCATCCAGACCGACGCGGCGATCAATCCCGGCAATTCGGGCGGCGCCCTCATCGACACCCAGGGGCGGCTGGTGGGCATCAACACCGCCATCTTCTCGCGCACCGGTGGGTCGCTCGGCATCGGGTTCGCCATTCCGGTGCAGATCGCGCAGCCGGTGGTCGAGGAGCTGCGCTCGCGCGGTTATGTGCGTCGCGGCTGGGTCGGAGTGCAGTTGCAGCCGCTGGAAGCAGCCCTTGCCGAGGCCATGGGCGTGATGGCGCGCGAAGGGGCGCTGGTGGCGGCGGTGCTGCCCGACTCGCCGGCTGCCGCCGCTGGCCTCAGGCCCGGCGATGTCATCCTCGCCATCGACGGCAAACCGACGCGCACCGTGCGCGAAGTGCTCGACACGGTGGCGGCGATCCCGCCGGGCAAGGAGGTCACACTGCTTCTGGAACGCGAACGGCGCACGCTCGAGGTGAAGCTCGTCGCCGGTGAGCGGCCGCGACCGGGCTCGTGACCTTTCTTCCGCGTCAGTCCTGCATCCGCTGCGGCGACTTCTCTTCCCGCGGCGCGGGCAAGGTCTCTTCGGCCGCGTCCTTGGCCGAAGCGCTCCACCGTACGAAGACGACTCCCAGCTCGTAGAGCAGGATCATCGGCACCGCCAGCATGAACTGGGAGACGACGTCGGGCGGAGTGACGACCGCCGCGACGACGAAGGCGCCGACGATCACGTAAGGCCGGGCCTGGCGCAGCTTGGCGGCGTCGACCACCCCGGCCTTGGCGAGCAGGATCACCGCGATCGGCACTTCGAAGGTGATGCCGAAGGCGACGAACATGGTCATCACGAAGCCGAGATACTGCTCGATGTCCGGCGCCACGCGCACGCTCGCGGGAGCGAATTCGGCGATGAAGCGGAACACCCCGCGAAAGACGAAGAAGTAGCAGAAGGCCACGCCGAGCAGAAAAAGCGCGGTGGAGGCGATCACCAGCGGCGCGACGAGGCGCTTTTCGTGGGCATACAGGCCTGGGGCGACGAAAGCCCAGGCCTGGTAGAGCACGTAGGGCAGCGCGATGAGGAAGGCGAGCAGCATCGTCACCTTGATCGGCACGAAAAACGGGGTGACCACGCCGGTGGCGATCATGGTCGCGCCGGCCGGCAAGGCATCGAGCATCGGCTTGGCGAGCAGGTCGTACCAGAATCCCGCCCAGGGCGCCAGACAGAGGAAGACGAGCAGTACCGCGATCGCCGAGTGGACCAGGCGGCTGCGCAGCTCGACCAGATGCGACAGGAAACTCTCTTCGCCGGACGTCGGTTCGCTCATCACGTCTTTCCGCTGCCAGGAGAGAGGGATGCCACTGGAATGGGCTCGGCAGGGGATGGGGCCAGCCCCAGGCCGGAGGGCAAGCCCATGGCCTCGCGTGCCTCACCCGAAGGCGCGGTGCCCGTGCCGACCGCCGAGTCCGAAGGGGCAGGCGGATGGGGGTGCGTCATGGGCAGCTCCCGTCCCGATGCCCGCACATCCGCCTTGGCGGACGGCACATCCTCCGGTTCGGCAGCGTGCGACGGGAGCGGCTCGCCGACAGCAAGCGCCTGACGCGCCTCCTCGACGCTCTGACGCAGCGGCGCCTGGACCTCCTCGGCCTGACGGCGCATCGTCTCCTGCAGCTCGCGCGCCTGGGATTCGATCTGGGCCTGCAGTTTCTTCAGTTCCTCGAGCTGGAGCTCACGCTCGATGTCCGCCTTGACGCCGGAGACGTAGCGCTGCAAGCGTCCGATGAGCTCTCCCGCCGTACGGGCCGCCTTGGGCAGGCGCTCGGGACCGAGCACGATGAGCGCCACCACGGCGATCACGATCATCTCGGAGAAGCCGATGTCGAACACACTCGCTCCTCAGCCGGACAACGAATGCGGCAGCCGGCTCACGCCTGCGTCCGCGACGCGTCGCTCTTCTCCCGCACGCCCCCTTCGATCGTGGTCTGGTCGCTCACGGCCTTGGGTGAAGCGGCGGCGGACTCTTCTTCTGCGCTCTTCATCCCTTCCTTGAACCCGCGTACGGCGCCGCCCAGATCCTGCCCGATGTTGCGCAGCTTCTTCGTGCCGAAGATCATCACGACGATGAGCAGCACGATGAGCCAGTGCCAGATGCTAAACGAACCCATGACAGTTCTCCTATGACCTACGTCGCCGCTTCAGCGCTTGAGCATGATGGGCAGCGGCTCGTTTCCCCCGCCGAGGAGATGCACGTGCAGGTGCATCACTTCCTGGCGACCGATGCGCCCGGTGTTGATGATGGTGCGCCAGCCATCGGCACAGCCGGCCGCGAGCGCCACCTTGGTGGCGGCGACCATCAGGCGCCCCATCCAGCCGGCGTCGGCGTCGGTGAGCTCCTTGGTCGAGGGGATGTGGTGCTTGGGGATCACCAGCAGATGAACCGGCGCCACGGGACGGATGTCGTGAAACGCCAGCACCTCCTCGTCTTCATAGACCTTCTTTGCCGGAATCTCGCCGGCGACGATCTTGCAGAACACGCAGTTCGGATCGGCTTGCGTCGTCATGCTTTCCCTCCTTTGGCAATCACCACGGATTCGGCTTCCGCCGCCGTCGCCAGGCGCGCGCGTTTCTCGTCGATACCCGAGACGCCCTCCCGACGGCGGAATTCGGCGGCTATGTCCTCGACCGACAGGCCGAAATGCGCGAGCAGCACCATGGTGTGGAACCACAGGTCGGTGACCTCCCACACCAGATGCAGCCGGTCGCCGTCCTTGGCCGCCATGATCACTTCGGCGGCCTCCTCGGCCACTTTCTTGAGGATCGCCTCCGTACCCTTCTGGTACAGGCTGGAAACATAGGATTGGTCGGGATCGGCCGCCTTGCGTTCCATCAACGTCTGGCTGACGCGGCGCAGTACTTCCAGGTCGATCATGAGTATATCTCCTTCGGATCCTTGACCACCGCTTCGACGACTTCCCAGCCCCCGTCGCGCCAGCGGCGGTAAAAACAGCTCCGCCGTCCAGTGTGACAGGCGATGCCGCCCTTTTGTTCGACGCGCAGCAGCAGCGCGTCGCCATCGCAGTCGAGCCGCAGCTCGACGAGCTTTTGCACGTGTCCGGAAGTCTCGCCCTTGGCCCACAGCCGGCCGCGCGAGCGCGACCAATAGACGGCCTGCCCGCGCGCGAGCGTCTCGGCCAGAGATTCGCGGTTCATCCAGGCGAGCATGAGCACTTCGCCCGTGGCTGCGTCCTGGGCGATTGCCGGCACCAGGCCGTCTTCGCCCCAGCGCACGGCGTCGAACAGATCTTCGCTCACAGCCGTACCTCCACGCCGGCCGCCTGCATCGCCTCCTTGGCCTGGCGGATGCTGTATTCACCGAAATGGAAGATGGAGGCGGCGAGCACCGCGTCGGCGTGCCCCTCGGTGACGCCTTCGACCAGATGCTGCAGCGTGCCCACGCCGCCGCTCGCGATCACCGGCACGGGCACGGCGTCGGACACCGCGCGGGTGAGTTCGAGGTCGAACCCCTGCCTGGTGCCGTCGCGATCCATGCTGGTGAGGAGGATCTCACCTGCGCCGAGCGCACAGACTTTCTGCGCCCATTCGATGGCGTCGAGCCCCGTGTCGACGCGCCCGCCGTGGGTAAACACCGACCAGCGTCCGGGCGCGACGCGTTTGGCGTCGATGGCCACGACGATGGCCTGCGAGCCGACGCGATCGGCCGCCTCGGCGATGAGCTCGGGCCGCTGTACCGCCGCGGTGTTGATGCTCACCTTGTCGGCCCCGGCAAGGAGCAGCGCGCGCACGTCCTCGAGGCGGCGCACGCCCCCGCCCACGGTCAGCGGGATGAAGACGCACTCGGCCACCCGCGAGACGACCTCGAGCAGGATGGCGCGCTCTTCGCTCGAAGCCGTGATGTCAAGGAAAGTGAGTTCGTCGGCCCCCTCGGCATCGTAGCGCCGCGCGATCTCCACCGGGTCGCCCGCATCGCGCAGCGACACGAAATTGACCCCCTTGACCACGCGCCCGGCATGGACGTCCAGACAGGGGATGACGCGCTTGGCGAGCATCAGGCCGTCCTTTGCGCACTGCGCCGCGCCGCGAGTTCGTCGGCGAGCGCCTGCGCGGCCTTGAAGTCCAGCGTGCCTTCGTAGATGGCGCGCCCGGTGATTGCCCCGATCACGCCGTCCTCCTCGATGGCGCACAGCGCCTCGATGTCGGCGAGCGTGGCGATGCCGCCGCTGGCAATGACCGGAGTGGCACGCAACGCACGCGCGAGCCGCGCCGTCGCCTCGACGTTCACCCCCGAGAGCATCCCGTCGCGGCCGATGTCGGTATAGACGACGGCCTCCACGCCGTAGTCCTCGAACTTGCGCGCGAGCTCGACGACGTCGTGGCCGCTCGAACGTGCCCAGCCGTCGATCGCCACCTTGCCGTCCTTGGCGTCCAGCCCCACCATGACGTGACCGGGGAAGGCGACACAGGCGTCCTGCAGGAAACCGGGATGCTTCACCGCGGCCGTGCCGATGATGACGTATTCGATGCCCAGCTCCACGTAGCGGTCGATCGTGTCGAGGTCGCGGATGCCGCCGCCGAGCTGCACCGGCACCTCGCCGTCGATTTCTTCCAGGATGGCCTCGATCGCCGCGAGGTTTTTCGGCTTGCCGGCGAAGGCCCCGTCGAGGTCGACGAGGTGAAGCCGCCGCGCCCCCTGGTCGAGCCAATGGCGCGCCATGGCGGCCGGATCTTCGGAGAATACCGTGGCCTCTTCCATGCGCCCCTGGCGCAAGCGGACGCATTGGCCGTTTTTCAGGTCGATGGCGGGAATCAAGAGCATGATGTCACAGGTCCCCTTGGGCGGTCTCGGCCGCCGTCGTTGTCACCCGGTGCGGCAAACCGCACCTCCTCCCCTGCGCCGCGCTCATGGAGCCCAGCGCACGAAGCGCTCGAGTAGCGCCAGCCCTGCCCGCCCGCTCTTCTCGGGGTGGAATTGCACCGCCACGAGATTGTCGTGCGCCACCGCCGAGGCGAAGACGACGCCGTAATCGGTGCGGGCGAGTACGAGCGAATCATCACGCGGCGCGACGTAGTAGCTGTGCACGAAATAATAGCGCTCGCCGCTGCCCTGCACCGGCAAGACGGGATGCTCGCGCACGTTCTCGACCCGGTTCCAGCCCATGTGCGGCACCTTGAGATGCGCCTGCCCGGGAGCGAACGCCCCGTCGCGCGGGAAACGCACCACCTCGCCGGCAAAAAGGCCGAGCCCGGCGGCACCCCCTTCTTCGGATCGCTCGAAGAGCATCTGCAGGCCGACGCAAATGCCGAGAAACGGCCGCTCGCGCGCCGCCCAGGCCACCGCCTCGTGCATCTCCTGACGCTGCAGCGCCCCCATGCAATCGGGCATCGCTCCCTGGCCGGGAAAGACGATGCGGTCGGCCTCGCGCACCTCGCGCGGCGTGCGCGCCAAGGCCACCTCGAGGCCAGGAGCGACGGCCTGCAGCGCCTTCTGCACCGAGCGCAGGTTCCCCATGCCGTAATCGATCACCGCGATCTTCATGGCTGGCTCACAGCACCCCTTTGGTCGAGGGCATCCGTCCCTCCAGGCGTGGATCGCGGGCGCAGGCCATGCGCAGCGCCCGGCCGAAGGCCTTGAAGAGCGTCTCGCACTGATGATGGGCATTGACGCCGCGCAAGGTGTCGAGATGCAGCGTCACCGCGGCGTGATTGACGAACCCCTGGAAGAATTCGCGCACCAGATCGACGTCGAAGGCGCCGATGCGCGCACGGGTGAATTCGCAGCAGAAAACGAGCCCCGGGCGGCCGGAGAGGTCGACCACCGCGCGCGACAGCGCCTCGTCGAGCGGCACGTAGGCGTGCCCGTAGCGGGACACGCCGCGCTTGTCGCCCAAAGCCTTGGAAAACGCCTGGCCGAAGGTGATGCCGACGTCCTCGACCGTGTGGTGGTCGTCGATATGCGTGTCGCCCTCGGCGCGGATCTCGAGGTCGATGAGGCCATGGCGGGCCACCTGCTCGAGCATGTGGTCGAGAAAAGGCACGCCGCTGGAGAGTTCGGCGCGGCCGTTGCCGTCGAGATCGAGCGCCACACGCACGCGGGTCTCGAGGGTGTTGCGTTCGACGACGGCGGCGCGGCCCACTGAGGATTCGGTCATGGAAAAGCCGGAGAAACGGAACGTGGCGACCCGCGCATGATACCATTGGCCGTGTCAAGCGTAGCAACCCCGATTCCGAGAAAACGGCGCATGGACGATCGTTACTGGAGCCCCACCGTCAAGCGGCTCACCCCCTATGTTCCGGGCGAGCAGCCCCGAATCCCCGATCTCGTCAAACTGAACACCAACGAGCATCCGCACGGCCCTTCGCCTCGGGTACTCGCCGCCATCCAGTCCGAGCTCGACGAGCGGCTGCGCCTCTATCCCGACCCCGAAGCGACGGCGCTGCGCCACGAACTTGCGCAACGCCACGGCGTGGAGCTGGACAACGTCTTCGTCGGCAATGGCTCCGACGAAGTGCTCGCCTTCGCCTTCCAGGCGCTCCTGGGTCATTCGGGGCCGGTCTGGTTTCCCGACGTCACCTACAGTTTCTATCCCGTCTATTGCACGCTCTATGGCCTGCCCCACGAGACGGTGCCACTGACCGACGACTTCCGTCTGCCCACAGACGCCTTCCTGCCCCAGCAGGGGCGCGCCGCCGGCGGCATCGTCTTCGCCAATCCGAACGCCCCCACCGGCATCGCCCTGGAACTCACCGAAGTCGAACGCATCGTGGCCGGCAACCCGCAGTGCGTGGTCCTGGTCGACGAGGCCTACGTCGATTTCGGGGCGCAGAGCGCCATCCCGCTCGTCAAGCACTACCCCAACCTCCTGGTGGTGCAGACTTTCTCCAAGAGCCGGGCGCTTGCCGGATTGCGCGTGGGCTACGCCATCGGCCAGGCGCCGCTCATCGAGGCCTTGCGCCGCGTCAAGGACAGCTTCAATTCCTACCCCCTCGACCGGCTCGCCCAGGTCGGGGCGATCGCGGCGCTGCAGGACGAAGCGCACTTCGAGGCCATGCGGCTGGACGTGATCGCCACACGCGCCTCGCTCGCGCGCGGGCTCGAAGCGCTGGGCTTCGAAGTGCTCCCCTCGCAGGCGAACTTCGTCTTCGCCCGCCACCGGGAACGGAGCGGCGCGGAGCTCGCGCAGTCCTTGCGCGAACGCAAGGTGCTGGTGCGCCGCTTCGATCAACCGCGCATCGCCGATTTCCTGCGCATCACCGTAGGCACCCGCGAGCAGTGCGCCCGGCTACTGGAGGCGCTCGCCGAGATCCTGGGGGGTTAGGAGTAAAGACCATATCTACATGTCAAGCATCAGGCATGAAGCGCCTCGAGAAACGCCTCGATGGAAACGCCAGCCTGCTTGAGCACGCCGACCAAAGTGCCAACTTTCAGCTCACGGTGATTCGGCACGACGCATCCTGCCGAGCCGCGACGCATCACGAGATGACTGCCTCGCTGACGCACGATCACGAACCCGAGCCGCTCCAAAGCGCGCACGACTTCGGCCCCGGATACGACCGGCAATTTAGGCATGTTCGGGCACGTCGAACGTCGTCAGCAATGGCCGCCCGGCAACGGCCAGGGGAAATTCCTCCAGGTAGAGCGCCGTCGCCTCACGCAAGTTGGCCAAAGCCTCTTCGATGGTTTCGCCCTGCGTCGTCGTGCCGGTTTCGGGGTTGAATGCCACATAGCCCCCTTCCGGCGCCGGAGTCAAAACAGCGGATAGTTCCATCGATCCTTCCTCATCGGTTCTCACGCCATCAAGGCAAAATGCGCATCTGCGCCGAACGCGCGTGCGCCATGAGCCCTTCGCCTTGGGCGAGCGTGGCAGCGATGGGGGCGAGCTTTTGCGCGCCGGCGCGCGATACGGCGACGAGGCTCGTGCGCTTCTGGAAATCGTAGACGCCCAGGGGGGAAGAGAAACGGGCGCTGCGCATCGTCGGCAGCACGTGGTTCGGCCCGGCGCAGTAGTCGCCGATCGCCTCCACCGACCAGTGGCCGAGGAAGATCGCCCCGGCATGACGGATCTTGTCGGCCCAGGGTTCGGGATCTTCCAGGGCGAGCTCAAGGTGCTCGGGGGCGATGCGGTTGGCGATCGCCACCGCCTGCTCCAGGTCATCCACCCGGATGAGCGCGCCGCGATGGGCGAGCGAGGCGGCGATCACCTCGCGGCGCGGCATCGTCGGCAGTAGCCGCTCGATGGCTTCGGCCACTGCATCCAGAAAATCCGCCTGCGTGCTCACCAGGATCGATTGCGCGAGTTCGTCGTGCTCGGCTTGGGCGAAGAGATCCATCGCCACCCAGGCCGGATCGCCCGAGCCATCGGAGAGGATCAGCACTTCGGAGGGCCCCGCCACCATGTCGATGCCCACCACGCCGAAGACGCGCCGCTTGGCTTCGGCCACGTAGGCGTTGCCGGGGCCGACGATCTTGTCGACCTGCGGAATCGTCTGTGTGCCGTAGGCGAGCGCCGCCACCGCCTGCGCCCCGCCGAGGGTGAAGACGCGATCGACTCCGGTGAGGTGCGCTGCGGCGAGCACCAGGGGATTTTTCTCGCCGCGCGGCGTGGGCACGGTCATGATGAGCTCGCCCACGCCGGCCACTTTGGCCGGGATGGCGTTCATCAGCACCGAGCTGGGATAGGCGGCGCGCCCGCCGGGGACGTAGAGCCCGACGCGATCGAGCGGCGTCACTTTCTGCCCCAGGCGCGTGCCGTCCGCCTCCTCGATCACCCAGCCCTCGAGTTTTTGCCGCTCGTGGAAGGTTTCGATGCGCTCGGCGGCACGCACCAGGGCGTCTTTCTGCTCGGCGGGCAGCGCGGCAAAGGCCTCGGCGAGCGCCGACTTCGGTAGTTCCAGCTCGGCCATGTGGGTCACGGTCAGACCATCGAAGCGGCGGGTATAGTCGAGTACCGCCGCATCGCCCGTGGTGCGCACCGCGCGCAGGATCTCGTCGACGGCGCGGCCGACGACCTCGTCCGTCTGCGCCTCGAAGGCGAGCAGCGCGTCGAGCTGGGCGAAGAAGTCGGGGTCGCGCACGTCCAGCCGGCGGATGCGCGCGGCGGACGAATCAGGCGTCTGGCTGGTCATGGAGGGTCTCCGCGAAGGTGTCGATGAGCGGCTGCACCAAGGTACGCTTGAGCTTCAAGGCGGCCTGGTTGACGATCAGACGGCTGGAAATGGACATGATTTCCTCGACCTCGACCAGATGATTGGCGCGCAGCGTGTTGCCCGACGAGACGAGGTCGACGATGGCATCGGCCAGGCCAACCAAGGGCGCGAGTTCCATCGAACCGTAGAGCTTGATGAGATCGACGTGTACGCCCTTGGCGGCGAAATGCGCCTTGGCGGTCTTGAGGTACTTGGTCGCCACGCGGATGCGGCTGCCGAGCTGAACCGCCGCGCCATAATCGAACCCCTCGGGCACGGCCACGCACAGGCGGCAGCGGGCGATGCGCAGATCGAGCGGCTGATACAGCCCCTGCCCGCCATGCTCGAGCAGCACGTCCCGCCCGGCGATGCCCAGGTCCGCCGCCCCGTATTGCACGTAGGTGGGCACGTCGGTGGCGCGCACGATGAGCAGCCGCACCTCGGGACGGTTGGTCTCGAGGATGAGCCGACGCGAGGTCTCGGGGTCGTCCTGCGGCACGATGCCGGCCGCTGCGAGCAGCGGCAGCGTCTCGGTGAAGATGCGCCCCTTGGAGAGCGCGAGCGTGATCCGTTCCATGAGCCGATTCTACCGGATGCGGCGCACCTGGGCACCCAAGGCGCCGAGCTTTTCTTCGAGCTGCTCGTAGCCGCGATCCAGATGATAGATGCGCTCGATCACCGTCTCGCCTTCGGCCTTGAGCGCGGCCACCACCAGCCCGGCAGATGCCCGCAGGTCGGTGGCCATGACGGTGGCCCCGTCGAGCCGCGCCACCCCCTTGACCACGGCGGTGTTGCCGTCGATACGGATGTCGGCTCCGAGTCGCTGCAGCTCGACGGCGTGCATGAAGCGGTTCTCGAAGATGGTTTCGCGGATGACACCGCTGCCCTCGGCCACCGTGTCGAGGGCCATGAATTGCGCCTGCATGTCGGTGGGGAAACCCGGGTAGGGAGCGGTGCGCACGTCCACCGCCCGCAGCCGCGGCGGCGCCTCCAGCGCCACCCAGTCGGAGCCGGTTTCGATGCGGCAACCGGCCTCGGCGAGCTTGGCGAGCACCGCTTCGAGCACATCGGGATCGGCCCGGGTGAGCCGGACCTGCCCCCCCGTGATGGCGGCGGCGCACAGATAGGTGCCGGTCTCGATGCGGTCGGGCATGACGCGATAGCGGGCGCCATGCAACCGACGCACGCCGCGCACGCGCAGGGTGTCGGTGCCGATGCCTTCGATGTCCGCGCCCATGGCCACCAGGCAGCGGGCGAGATCGCTCACCTCCGGTTCGCGCGCGGCGTTTTCGATCACCGTCGTCCCCTCGGCCAGGCACGCGGCCATGAGCAGGTTCTCGGTACCGGTGACGGTGACCAGATCGGGCACGAGCCGCGCCCCGCGCAATCCTGGCGTGGTGGCGTGGATGTAGCCGTGTTCGACGCGCACCTCGGCACCCAGCGCCTGCAACCCCTTGATGTGCTGGTCGACCGGGCGCGCGCCGATGGCACAGCCGCCGGGCAGGCTCACGACGGCTTCGCGGCAGCGCGCCATCAGCGGCCCCAGCACGAGGATGGAGGCGCGCATCGTCTTGACGAGCTCATAAGGCGCTTCGGGGGACGCGATGCGCTGCGCCTGCAGCCGCAGGGTCGCACCCTCGCGCTCGATCGCCACCCCCATGCGCGCCAGGAGCGCGAGCAGGGTGTCGACGTCGCGCAAGCGCGGAACGTTCTCGATCTCGAGCGGCTCGTCGGTGAGCAGCGCCGCGCACAGAATGGGCAGCGCCGCGTTCTTCGCCCCGGAGACGGGGATCTCACCGGCAAGCCGCGCGCCGCCGACGATGGCGAGTTTGTCCACCCCGTTCTCCTTCAGCGCGACTCGAGCTCGGAGCGCAGCCGTTCCCACTCCTCGAGCGTGAGGGTGGTGAGCGCAAGGGCGTGGATCTCCGTGCCCATCGCCGGGCCCAGCGCCTGATAGACCAGCTGGTGCTGCTGCACCTTGCGCTTGCCGCGAAACGCCTCGCTCACCACCAGGCCGGTGAAATGCACCCCATCCTTGCCCTCGACCTGCACGTGCAGGCAGGGCAGATGGGCCGCGATGGCCGCTTCGATCGCCTTGGGATCGTACATGTCGGGCTCCAGGAAGCTCATTGACGCAGTTTGTAGCCGCGGGCGAGCAGGGCCAGCGTCAGCGCCACCACCACGGCCGTGGCCGCGAGCGACACCCCCAGACTCACCCAGGGATTGGTGTCCGCCTGGCCGAAAAAGCCATAGCGAAAGCCGTCGATCAGGAAGAAGAACGGGTTGAGGTGGGACACTTTCTGCCAGAAGGGAGGTAGCGCCGCGATCGAGTAGAACACCCCCGAGAGCATGGTGAGCGGCATGACGAGGAAGTTCTGGAAGGCGGCGAGCTGGTCGAACTTGTCCGCCCAGATGCCGGCGACGATTCCCAGCGACCCCAGCAGCAGCGAACCGATCACCGCAAAAGCGAGCGCCCACAGCGGCGCGGCGAGCGGCAGATCGACGAAGACGAGCCCCACCAGGATCACCCCCAACCCCACGGCGAGTCCCCGCACCACGCAGGCGAGCGCGTAGCCCCAGAAAAATTCCTGGTGCGACAAAGGCGGCAGGAGCACGAAGACGATGTTACCCGTCACCTTGCTCTGAATGAGCGAAGAGCTGGAGTTGGCGAAAGCGTTTTGCAGCACCGACATGATCGCAAGACCCGGGATGAGAAAGGCCGTATAGGGTACCTCGCCGTAGGTCGTCACATGCCGGTCGAGCACGTTGGAGAAGATGAGCAGAAAGAGCAGCGCGTTGAGGATGGGCGCGGCCACCGTCTGGAAAGCCACTTTCCAGAAGCGCATCACTTCCTTGTAGAAGAGCGTGCGGAACCCCGCGCCGAAACATTCAGGCACTTCGCATCACCTCGACGAAGACGCGCTCCAGATCCGGCTCGCCCACGCGTAGCTCGCGCACCTCGGCCCCGGCCTCGCGCAGGCGGCGCAAGATGAGTTCGATGTCGGTGTAGTGCTCGAAGGGGATGCGCACCCAGCCATCCTCGCCTGCCTCGCCGCCCAAGGCGAGCGCCGCCTGGGGTTGGTCGAGCCGCACTTCCAGCTCATGGGCCTGGAAGCGCGCGAGCAGCCGCTCGGTGGTATCGAGCGCCACGATGCGGCCGGCCTTGAGCATGGCGATGCGGTGGCACAGCGACTCGGCCTCTTCGAGATAATGGGTGGTGAGCAGAATCGTGTGTCCTTGATCGTTGAGCTTCTGGATGAACTGCCACAGGCCGTGGCGCAGCTCCACGTCCACGCCGGCGGTGGGCTCGTCGAGCACGATCACCGGCGGGCGATGTACCAGGGCCTGCGCCACCAGTACCCGGCGCTTCATCCCACCCGAGAGCGTGCGCATGTTGGCCTCGGCCTTGTCGGCCAGCCCCAGGCCATGCAGCAGCTCCTCGATCCAGGCTTCGTTGCGGGTGAGGCCGAAATAGCCGGACTGGATGCGCAGGATCTCGCGCACCGTGAAGAAGGGGTCGAAGACGAGCTCCTGAGGAACCACGCCGATGGCACGGCGCGCCTGGCGGTAGTCGCGCACGACATCGAAGCCCATGACGCGCACGCTGCCCTCGCTCGGGCGCGCCAGCCCCGCCAGAAGCGAAATGAGCGTGGTCTTGCCTGCCCCGTTGGGTCCGAGCAGGCCGAAGAATTCGCCGCGCTCGATGGTGAGGTCTACGCCAGCGAGCGCCGTAAAGCCACCATAGCGCTTGACGGCGCCTTGCAAGGCAATGGCAGCGGTCATGTCCCGGACGGCTCCGGCGCCAAGGGCAACAGGGTATCGACGCCGTAGAGCTGCGCGAGCGCCAGCGCCTGATGTGGCAGACCGGCGATCTCGATCGTGGCCCCGCACCGGCGCGCCCGACGCAGCCAGTCGATGAGGAGGGCCACCAGCGAGGAATCGCAGCCGCTCACGCCAGAAGCATCGACGAGGACGCGCGAGCCGGCAGCGACCCCCTCCGGCCAGCGGTCGAGGAAACCGGTGACACTGCGTAGATCGATGCGCCCTTCGAGCGGCACGCGCAGCGCCTGGCCTGAAGCAGACATCGCCTTGCTCACCCCTGCTTCGCCGTATCGGCCGGCATGGTCTCGCCGTGGGCATTCTTCTCGGCAAGTGTCTGGATGAGCCCGTCGATCCCCTTGGCCTGGATCTCCTGGCCGAAGGTGCTGCGATAGCTGGTGACCAGGCTCACGCCGGCCACCACCACGTCGAACACTTTCCAGCCGTCACCTTTGAGTTCCATGACGTAGTCGATGGCGATCGGCTCGCTGCCAGGACGGATCACCATCGAGGAGACGCGCACGGTCTTGTCGCCCGGCGCCATGCGCAGCGGCTTGAATTCGAGTTTCTCGTCGCGGTACTCACGCAGCGCGTTGGCGTAGGTGCGCACCAGCAGGGTCTTGAATTCCTGGGTGAGGCGTTTGCGCTGCTCGGGTGTGGCCTGGCGCCAGGGCTGACCGACGGCGAGCATCGTCATGCGCTCGAAGTCGAAATGCGGCAGGACGCGCTGCTCCACGTAGGCGAGCCATTCGTTCATGTCCGCATCGGTCTTGATCGGACGCTGTTTGAGCCGCTCGATCACCTCGTCGGAAATCTCCTTGACCAGCACGTCCGGCGCCTTGGGTTCGGCCCGCAGGGCCGCCCCCCATGTCAGGGCCAGTAGAGCCAGGCAGGCGGCCAACCATCGCCGCATCATCGTTTGCTTCATCGCACATCCTCTCTCATGTCGGGTTCGGGAAAGCCAGATATTCAGCGACTCCCGCCGTTCGAAGCGCCGTTGCCGTTGAAATCCTCATATTCGATCGGCGGGTTGCCGTCGTGTATCAGATAATTACGCCGCTGGAAGTAGACATCGCGCAGGTGTGCGTACTTGTCGATGATCTGCCCTTCGGTAGCCCGATCGGCCGGCAGCAGCTCGGCGCGCTTGACCACGATCTCGGCCGCCTTGAAGGAATATTTCGCCGCATCGCCTTCGACGTAGGTGGTCGGATCGCTGTAGTAGTCGACCGGCAGCGCGGCGGTGTCGCGCAGGTTGTGACCACCGAAGAGCGGCAGCACGAGGTAAGGGCCGTCGCCCACGCCCCACACGGCGAGCGTCTGGCCAAAATCTTCGTTGTGCTTGGGCAAACCCGCCTCGCTCGCGATGTCGAGCACGCCAAGCAGCCCCCAGGTGGAGTTGAAGGCGAAGCGAACGAGGTCGTTCAAGGCTGCCTGCGGCTTGCCCTGCAGCAGGTTGTTGGCCGCGTTGCCCAGATCGCCCAGGTTGCTGAAGAAGTTGCCCACGCCCGTCTTCACCGGAGAAGGCAGGACGTTGTCGTAGACCACCGCCGCCGGGCGGATCACGACGGTATCGAGCGCGTCGTTGACCTGGAACATCGCCCGGTTGAAGCCTTCCCAAGGGTCCTTGGGATTGGACGGTTGGCTGGTCGCGCAGCCCGACATTGCCACGCAGGCGGCGATCGCCGCGATCGCACGGGTTTTCTTGTTCACCTCGTTCCCCTTTCCTCGCTATTTGCTGCCGCCTTCGGCCGCCTTGTTGAACAGGAACTGGCCGATCAGCTTTTCCAGCACCAGCGCCGACTGGGTCATCTCGATGCGATCGCCGTCCTTGAGCATCTCGCTATCGGCTCCGGCCGCCAGCCCGACATATTGCTCGCCCAAGAGGCCCGAGGTCAAGATCGAAGCGATCGTATCTTTGGGAAAAGGATAGGCCGCCGAGACCTTCATTTCCACTTCGGCCTGGTACGTCTGCGGGTCGAAACGGATCGCTGCGACCCGGCCCACGACCACCCCGGCGCTCTTGACCGGAGCCTTGACCTTGAGCCCGCCGATGTCCTCGAAGCGCGCGCGCAGCGTGATCGTCTCGCCCCGCGTTCCTTCCTCCGAGACGTTGGCCACCTGCATCGCCAGGAACATCAGCGCCGCGAACCCCAGCGCCACGAACGCCCCCACCCACAGATCCAGTATCGCTCGATTCATCGCCACTCCCGGGACCGTCGCCCGTCCGTCATTTACCGATATACATGAAAGAAGTCAGAATGAAATCCAACGCCAGCACCATCAGCGAGGAATAGACCACCGTCTTCGTGATCGCCCGCGACACGCCCTCGGCCGTCGGCGTGCAGTCGTAGCCTTGGAAGACCGCGATGAGGCTAACCGCCCAGCCGAACACGAAGCTCTTGACGACACCGTTCACCACGTCTTCGCGGAAGTCGACGGAATTGGCCATCTGCGACCAGAAGGTGCCGTTGTCCACGCCGATGACCACCACGCCGATGAACCAGCCGCCGATGACCCCGACGGTGCTGAAGATGGCCGCCAAGAGCGGCATGGACAGCACCCCGCCCCAGAAGCGCGGCGCCACCACGCGGGCGATGGGGTTGACGGCCATCATGTCCATGGCCGTGAGCTGCTCGGTGGCCTTCATGAGGCCGATCTCGGCGGTGACCGCCGAACCGGCACGGCTGGCGAAGAGCAGCGCCGCCACCACCGGCCCGAGCTCGCGCAGCAGCGACAGCGCCACGATGCTGCCGAGCGCCGACTCCGAACCGAATCGCTGCAGGGTGTCGTAGCCCTGCAAGCCCAGCACCATGCCGACGAACGCGCCCGAAACCACGATGATGACGAGCGACAATACGCCAGAAAAATAGAGCTCGCGGATCGTGAGGGAAAAACGCGCGAACGACGGCCCCGAGTGGCGCAGCATCGCGAAGAGGAAGCGGGTCGCGAATCCGACCTGCCACACCCCATCGACGGTGAGATGCCCCAGGGTACGCAGCAGCTGGATCATGGCGCAACCTCCGCTTCGAGGAGCAAGCTTTCTTCGAGAGGAGGCGCCGGATAATGAAACGGCACGGGTCCGTCGGCTTCGGCGTAAATGAACTGATGCACGAAGGGATCGGGGGAATTCCGGATTTCGTCGGGCGTGCCCTGGGCGATGATCTTCCCCTGCGAGACGAGATAGACGTAATCGACGATGGACAGCGACTCGACCACGTCGTGCGTCACCAGGATGGAGGCGGCACCCAGCGCATCGTTGAGCTTGCGGATTGCCTGCCCGATCACGCCGAGCGAGATCGGATCGAGCCCGGCGAAAGGCTCGTCGTACATGATGAGTTCCGGGTCGAGCGCCACCGAGCGGGCAAGCGCCACGCGCCGCGCCATGCCACCCGAGAGCTCACTGGGCATGAGCGTGGCGGCTCCCCGCAGACCCACCGCGTTGAGCTTCAAGAGCACGAGGTCGCGGATCATGGATTCGGGCAGGTCGGTGTGCTCACGCAAGGGGAAAGCGACGTTGTCGAACACCGACAGATCGGTAAAGAGCGCACCGAACTGGAAGAGCATCCCCATGCGCCGGCGCAGGGCGTAGAGCTCCTTTTCGGAGATGCGCTCCAGAGACTGGCCGAACACGCGCACGCTTCCCTTGCGGGCGCGCAGCTGGCCGGAGACGAGACGCAGCAAAGTCGTCTTGCCCGAACCGCTGCCGCCCATCACGGCCACGAGCTGCCCGCGGCGCACCGAAAAATCGATGCCGGAGAGGATCAGGCGCTCGCCGTAGCCGGCGTCGACGCCGCGCAACTCGACCACTGGATCTGCAGAATGAGGATTCGTCGTCACCGTCTCACTTCCACCTCGGATCTGCCCAATGATACACGAAGCCCGCAAACGGGACCAAGCAGCCGGCCGCGACGAAAATCCTAAAGTCCGCGCTCGGTGCGCCGATAACCCTACAAAACCCGGAGCCCAGCAAAATGCGCCCCCTGACACTTTTACCCTCACTCCTGACGCTCATCCTCCTTGCCGGCTGCGCCTCGCAGCATCAGAATGTACAGGTCGTCGTGAGCGGCAACGGTGGTCCGGAGGCCAGCGCAAGCGTTCGCGGCACCCGCAAACCTTCGCCTCCGCCGGGCGCTTATGCCTACACGTACGTCGAAAATTACGACCCCTCGTCTGGCGAAGACTTCCTCGTCACCCATCGCCCACGCGAGCGCAATTGATGTCCAGGAGAACGACGATGAAACGCCTCGCCCCTCTTTGCCTCGCCCTGCTGCTGGCGGCTTGCGCCCAGAGCGCCACCCGCGAAGTGAGCACCACCTCTGCTCCTGCCGCCCCGGCAAGCCCTGCAACCGCCCCCGACGCCCTCGCCTACCGTCCAGCCAATTCCGGCGCGGCCCGATTCAACAGCAAAATCATCTTTCTCGCCGACCAGATCGAACGCAACATCCAGCACAAGAACCTGCTACCGGCCGTGCTGGCGAGCACCTTCGTCAATCTCGACGATCTCGACGATACCTCGCCGCTGGGGCGCCTCATCACGGAAAACCTCATCCACGAGCTGCAGGTGCGCCACTGGAACGTCTACGACATCCGCCTGAGCAAAGCGGTAGCCGTAAATCCTGCGGGCGAATTCGTCCTCACGCGCGACCCCAAACTGCTCGAATATCAATACCTGGTCGCCGGAGTGCTCGCCGGCACCTATTCGATCACCGACGACGAAGTCTTCGTGAACGCCCGGGTCATCGACGTCAATACCGGCGTGGTGGTGAGCTCCGGCCAGATCAGCCTGCCCATCGACGACTTCGTCGCCCGGCTGCTCGTCGATGGCGACCAGCTCAAACCGATGCGCATCATCCGCGGCAAATGATCCTCCGCCTCTCGGCCGCGGCTGCGGCATTACTCACGGCAGGGCTTCTTCCCGCCTGCAGCCTCGTCCCCACGGCCAGCATGTGCCCCGATACGCTCGAGAGCGAACTCGGGCGCATGGCGCAACAAACCTGCCCACGCGGGGGCAGCGTCATCATCCCCGATTTCGTCGAGGTGGATGGTTACCGCACGGGTCGCTTCGGCAAGGCCTTGGGCGAAGCGTTTGGTCTGGCGTGGAGCCGACATTGCGCCACGCCCATGCGCCAGGTCGATGTAGGCGAACACCTCACCCTCGACGAAGACGGCCTGCGCCTGCTCACCCGCAACCCCGAAGAGATCCGGCAAGATAGCGTCATCGACCGCTACGCCCTCGTGGGCACTTACCGCCGCGTGGGCGACAGCCTGCAGCTCGGCGTGCGCCGCATCGACCTGCTCGACGGCACGGTGCGCGCCTCCGCTTCGGGCCAGATTCCCGAGCGCTGCTTCGGTGCGGAACCGACCCGCCCCGGCGGCAAGGAAAAACTGCGCACGACGGTCAGCGATTGATCGACCCGCTCGTCGATCCAGCGCACGGAGCCCATCCAGCGACTCGATTCGCGAGCGCTCACTGCCCCTGCAGCAGGATCGCCTCGCCGCGCTCGAGCGCTGCCTGCTCGCCGCGCAGGATCACCACATCGCCCGCCTGCAATACCAGCTGCGGCTCCGGTGCCTGAGCGCGGATGCCGCGCCGGCGCACCGCCGCCACCGTCACGCCGCATCCTTCCAATCCCACATCGCCCAGGCGCCGCCCTACCGCCCAGGAATCGGGCGACAAAAGCACCGAATGCAGACGCATGCCGCCCTCGCCCGCTTCGCTCTCGTCGGAGCGGCCGGCGAAATAGCCGCGCAGCAGCGCATAGCGCTGCGCCCGGATCTCGCGGATGCGCCGCGCCACGCGCGTGAGCGGCATGCCGATGAGCGCCAGCGTGTGCGTGGCCAGCATCAGGCTCACCTCGATCGCCTCCGAGATCACCGCCGTCGCTCCGGCCGCCATCAAGCGATCGACGTCGTTCTCGGTGCGGGCGCGTACCACCACCGGCACGTCCGGGCGCAATTCGCGCAGCACCGACAGCACGCGCAGCGATGCCCCCAGTTCGGCAAAGGTCACCACCACCGCCCGCGCCCGCAACAAACCCGCCGCGATCAGGGTCTCGCGCCGGCTCGCGTCACCGTAGAGTACGCTCTCGCCGGCCACTTCCGCCTCCCGCACCCGCTCCGGATCGAGGTCGAGCGCCACCGTGGGCACCGCCTCGTGCTCGAGCAGCCGCGCCAGATACTGACCCGTGCGCCCGTAGCCGAGCACCAGCACGTGCTGCTTGACGAGCATGGTGCGCGAGGCGATCTGGGTGAGTTCCATCGAGCGGGCGAGCCACTCTGAGGCGACGAAGCGCAGCACCAGCCGATCGGACACCGCGACGATCAAGGGTGCGGCCAGCATCGACAAGACTAGCGCCGCCACCGCCGTCTGCAGCCATGCCGACGGCAGCAGACCCAGCCCCGCCGTCTGCGCGAGCAGCACGAAGCCGAACTCGCCGCCCGTACATAGCCACAGTGCCGAGCGCATCGCCACTGCCGCGTTCGAACCCAGGGCGCGCGAGGCGCCCCACACCACCGCCGCCTTGATGCCCAGCATGCCGACGAGCAGCAGCACGACGAAGACGAAATTGCGCGTCACCTCGCCCACGTCGAGGAACATGCCCACCGTAATGAAGAAGAGACCGAGCAGTACATCGCGAAACGGCTTGATGTCCTCTTCCACCTGGTAGCGGTATTCCGTCTCCGAGATCAGCATGCCGGCGAGAAACGCCCCCAGCGCCAGCGACAGTCCCAGGGCGTTGGAGAGCGCAGCCATCCCCAGCGTCACCAGCAGGACGTTGAGCATGAAGAGTTCGGGCGATTTCTGCCGCGCCACCCAGGTGAACCAGCGGCGCATCACCGGCTGTCCGAAGCGCAGCACCAGCACGAGCAGCACGGCGATCTTGAGCACCGCCGCCCCCAGCGTCACCCACCAGCGCTCGCCGTCGGGCGCCGCCAGGGCGGGCACCAGAATGAGCAGCGGCACCACCGCCAGATCCTGGAAGAGCAGCACACCGATCACTTCCCGTCCGTGCGCTTTGTCGAGCTCCAGCCGCTCGACGAGCAGTTTCGAGAGGATGGCCGTCGAAGACATCGTCAGTGCCCCGCCCAGCGCCCAGGCCGCCAGCAGCGACAAACCCAGAGACCAGCCGAGGAGCGTGAACACCAGGTGCGTGACGAGCACCTGCAGCGCCCCCAGGCCCAGGACCACGCGGCGCATCGCGTTCAACTGCGCCAACGAGAACTCCAGGCCGATCGAGAACATGAGGAAGACGACGCCGAACTCGGCCAGCACCGCCGCCCCGCCCTCCTCCGGCATCAGGCCGAGCGCGTGCGGCCCCACCGCCACGCCGACGAGCAGATACCCCATCAGCGCCGGCAAGCCCATGCTCTTGAACAAGGCTACCGCCGCGAGCGAACCCGCCAGCAGCAGCAAGACCGTCGTCAAGCCTCCCTCCATGAAAAACCCGCTCCCTGCGTTTTTGCTATACTGGGCTTCCCAGTATAAACGAGGCCGCAGCCGAGCCCATGGATCGCCCTCTCGATCCCGGGCGCATCCTCGAGAGCGCCCGGCGCACCCTGCGCATCGAATCCGAAGCCATCGCCGCCCTCGCCGAGCGGCTCGGCCCTTCCTTCGCCGAAGCCGTGCGGCTCGTCCTCGGCGCGCGCGGCCGGGTCATCGTCACCGGCGTGGGCAAATCCGGCCATATCGGGCGCAAGATCGCCGCCACCCTCGCCTCGACCGGCACCCCCGCCTACTTCGTCCATGCCGCGGAGGCCGCGCACGGGGATCTCGGCATGATCGCCCCCGACGACGTCGTCATCGCCATCTCCTACTCTGGCGCGAGCGACGAGGTGCTGATGATCCTGCCCGCCATCAAGCGCCAGGGCGCCGCCTTGATCGCCCTCACCGGTCGGCCGGACTCGCCGCTCGCGCGCCAGAGCGACGTGCACCTCGACGTGAGCGTGCGCGAAGAAGCCTGCCCGCACAACATCGCCCCCACTGCGAGCACCACCGCCGCGCTCGCCATGGGCGACGCGCTCGCGATCGCGCTCCTGCAAGCGCGCGGCTTCGGTCCGGAGGATTTCGCCCGCTCGCACCCCGGCGGCGCGCTCGGGCGCCGGCTGCTCACGCGCGTGGCCGACGTCATGCGCCCGCGCCCCGAGGTCCCGACCGCGCCACCCAACGTTCCCCTCACCGAAGCGCTGCTCACCATGTCGCGCGGCGGCATGGGCATGGTCGCGGTGGTCGATGCCGACGACCGGCCGCTGGGCATCTTCACCGACGGTGACCTGCGCCGCACCATCGAACAGGGCGCCGACCTGCGCAGCGAGACGCTCGCGCAGCGCATGAACCCATCGCCCAAGACCATCTCCCCCGAGGCGCTCGCCGCCGAAGCGGCGCGCCGCATGGAAGATGCGCGCATCAGCCAGATGCTGGTGGTCGAGGACGGCCGGCTCGTCGGGGCGCTGCACATGCACGACCTCATGCGCGCCAAGGTGCTGTGATGACCACCGCCACGGCCAAAGCCGCCCGCGTACGTCTAATGGGCTTCGACGTCGACGGCGTGCTCACCGACGGGCGCCTTTACTACGGCCCCGAGGGCGACACCCTCAAGGCGTTCCATACGCTCGACGGGCACGGACTCAAGCTGCTCGCCCGCGCTGGAATCGAACCGATCGTCATTTCCGGCCGAACTTCCGCCGCCCTGGCGCGCCGCTGCGCCGAGCTGGGGCTGCCGCTGGCGATGGGAATCGAAGACAAACACGCCGAGATGGCGACGCGGCTCGCCGCGCGCGGGCTCGGGTTCGAGGCGGCCGGCTACATGGGCGACGACGTCGTCGACCTGCCCCTCATGCTTTCCTGCGGCTTCAGCGCGGCGCCGGCCGACGCGCACGAGCTCGTCAAGTCGCGCGCCGACTGGATCGCCCCTCGCCCGGGCGGGCGCGGCGCCGTGCGCGCGCTGTGCGACTTCCTCCTGCACGCCCAAGGGCGCTGGGACGAGCTCCTCGCGCCCTACCTTCGCGCCCCATGACCCTCCTCCGCCCCACCGTCCTCCTGCCGCTCCTCTTCGCCACGCTGGTGGCCGCCTTCTCCTTCTGGCTCGAACGGCGGGTGAATCTGCTCACGCAGTCGCCTCCCGTGGAGCCCGCCGGCGAGATCGACCTCGTCTCCGGCGAGCTCGCGGTCGACGTCTATTCCGATACCGGTCTGCCCATGCACCACATCGAGGCCGATCATGCCATCCATTACCTCGCCGGCGATCGGACCGCGCTCGAGCGTCCGCGCGTCACGTCCCTGCGCGAGGACGTGCGCTTCACCGGCCGTGCCCAGCGGGCCGACGTCTTCGATCATGGCGAGCGCATCGAAGCCTTCGGCGACGTGCTCGTCACCCGAGTGCTCGACGGCGCCGAGACCCGCTACGAGGGGCAGATGCTCGTCTGGTGGCCCGACGAGGGCCGCGCCCGCTCCGACCTGCCCGTCGTGATCACTCGCGGCGAGCGCCGCGCCACCGGCGACCGGATGGAGGCCGAAGACCATCTCGCGAAAATCACCCTGATCGGCAACGCGCACGTGCATTGGCCGCCCGAGCCCAAGACGGCTGCCAACGCGCTTGCACCGGCAAACCCCGCTGCCGGCAAGGCGGCCGCACCCGCCCCTCGCGCCAGACCCGATTCCCGCCAACCCGCCCCCCGACGGAGTCCCAGCCGATGACCCGCCTTTTTCTGCTCCTCTGCCTGCTGTCCGCGCTCGCCGTGCCGCTCGCGCACGCGGAGAAGGCCGACAAACAAAAGCCCATCGAGATCGATGCCGACCGCATCCACGTCGACGACCGGCAGAAAGTGCACGTCTTCGAGGGCAACGTGCTCATGAAACAGGGCACGCTGGAGATCCGGGGCGATCGCGTGGTCGTGACGCAAGACGAGCAGGGCTTCAAGACGGGCGTGGCCACCGCCCAGGGCGGCAGGCTCGCCACCTTCAAGCAGAAGCGCGACAACAGCAACGAATGGGTCACCGGAGAAGCCGAGCGGCTCGAGTACGACGCGCGCACCAACAAGATCAAGCTCATCGGCCGGGCCCGCGCCACTTCCGGCCAGGACGAAGTACGCGGCGCCTACATCGAATACGACCAGAACACCGACCAGTACTACGTCACCACCGCCGGCGGTGCCTCCAGCGCCCCCTCGGGCCGCGTGCGCGCCGTGATCCAGCCCAAGGACGACGGCGGACAATGAGTTTTTCCCACCCACGAGAGGAGCACTTCATGGACTACCAGAACATCATCGTCGAGACCCACGGCCGCGTCGGTCTCATCCGGCTCAACCGGCCCAAGCAGCTCAACGCCCTCAACGATGCGCTGGTCGACGAGCTGGGGCATGCGCTCGACGTCTTCGAGGCCGACGAAGGAATCGGCGCCATCGTCATCACCGGCAGCGAGAAAGCCTTCGCCGCCGGCGCCGACATCGCCGCCATGGCCAATTTCTCCTACATGGACGCCTACAAGGGCAACTACATCACGCGCAACTGGGAACGCGTCAAGACCTGCCGCAAGCCGGTGATCGCCGCGGTGGCCGGTTTCGCTTTGGGCGGCGGCTGCGAGCTCGCCATGATGTGCGACCTCATCATCGCCGCCGACAACGCCAAGTTCGGCCAGCCCGAAGTCAAGCTCGGCATCCTGCCCGGCGCCGGTGGCACCCAGCGCCTGCCGCGCGCCGTGGGCAAGGCAAAAGCCATGGAGATGTGTCTCACCGGCCGCTTCATGGACGCCGAAGAAGCCGAGCGCAGCGGCCTGGTGGCGCGCGTGGTCCCGGCCGAGCGGCTGCTCGAAGAGGCCCTCGAGACCGCCAAGACCATCGCCAGCTACTCGCTGCCGGTGGTCATGATGATCAAGGAGTGCGTCAACCGCGCCTACGAGAGCCCCCTCAACGAGGGACTCCTCTTCGAGCGCCGCACTTTCCATTCCAGCTTCGCGCTCGAAGACCAGAAGGAAGGCATGGCTGCCTTCCTCGAGAAACGCGCGCCGCAGTTCAAGCACCGCTGATCTCCCGGCATCCCGACGCTGCACCCGCGCCACGATCCTCTTGGGTGAGGATCGTGGCGCGGAACCTTGCAAGGCATCGAACATTCAAAGGCTTTGTGCAACGCACAAAATCACTTGACACGCAGAAATCCTTGAACTATAGTGAGTGCGTTGCTGCGATGCAGCAATCTCAATCCCTCAAGGAGGACGTACCATGAGCACCACCGACACCCTCACCCAACGCGGCCGTCAAATCTCCGATGCCTGGCTCGCCGTCGCCAGTTCCGGCTTCTCCACCATCGAACGCCTCATCGCGCTGCAGATGAACGCCCTGCGCGAAACGATCGAACAGTCGCTCGCCCACGCCAAGCAAGTGGCCGAGACCAAGGACGCGCAGGAATTCTTCAAGCTGCAGCAGGAAGCCCTCACCCCCTCGATCGAGAAAACGCTCGCTTATCAGCGCAACGTCTACGAAGTGCTGCAGCAGAGCCAGACCGAGATCGCCAAGATCGTCGAGACCCAGCTCTCCGATCTCAACCGGCAGATGATCGAGCTGCTCGACAAGATGGCCAAGTCCGCACCCACCGGTGCCGAGACGGTCATCGCTGCGGCCAAGTCCGCCATCGCCGCGGCCAACAGCGCCTATGACAATCTCGCCAAGGCCGCCAAACAGGTGGCCGAGATCGCCGAAGCCAACATGACGGCGGCGACCAACGCCACCGTCAAGGCCGTGACCTCCGCCTCGCAGCAGCTCGCCACCAAAGCCGCTCCGGCGGCGACGGCTGCCCGGAAACCCTCGGCGAGCGCTTCCCAAAGCGCGGCCTGAGTCGCAAACTGAATGCGGTGCCATGCACCGCGTTGCGTGAAACGCCCGCCCCGAGCGGGCGTTTTGCTTTCCCCCTGCCCCCGGCTCTGCTAGGATAGCGTTTCGACCGAACTTCCTTCCTGCAGACCATGCGTTTTCTCCTCCCCCTCGTCCTTGCCCTGGCGCTTTCCGGCTGCGGCGTGAAAGGACCGCTCTACCTGCCTTCCCCGCCCTCCTCGGGGGGATCGAAATGAATTTTCCCATGCCGACGCTACGGGTCACGGCGCACGGACTCGCCCTCGAAGACGTTCCGCTCACGACCATCGCCGCCACTTACGGCACGCCCTGCTACGTCTATTCGCGCACGGCGATCGAAGAAGCGTTCGAGCGCTATCGCACGGCGCTGCCGCCCGAGCGCGCCGAGATCTGCTACGCGGTCAAGGCCAATGGCAACCTATCGATCCTGCGGCTGCTCGCTGCGCGCGGAGCGGGCTTCGACATCGTCTCCCGCGGCGAGCTCGAGCGCGTGCTCGCGGCCGGCGGTGAGGCGAAGCGCGTCGTCTTCTCGGGCGTCGCCAAAGGGGCCGCCGAGATCCGCCGCGCGCTGGAAGTCGGAATCGGCGTGTTCAACGTCGAATCGGCGGCGGAACTCACCCGCATCGCGCACATCGCCCGCGAGATGGGGCGACGCGCCCCGGTGGCGCTACGCATCAACCCCGACGTCGACCCCAAGACGCATCCCTACATCTCCACCGGGCTCAAGCGCAACAAGTTCGGCATTCCCGTGGCGGAAGCGCTCGCGCTCTACCGCCAGGCCAAGTCGATGCCCGAGCTCGAGCTCGTGGGCATCGCCTGCCACATCGGCTCGCAGCTGCTCGACCCTTCCCCGCTGCTGGAAGCTGCCGAGCGCGTGAAAGACGCGGTAGAGCAGCTCGAGCGCAACGGCATCGCGCTGCGGCACATCGACCTGGGCGGAGGGTTAGGCATCCGCTACCGCGACGAGACCCCGCCCGACATCCCCGCCGTGCTGCGCGCGCTCGCCGAGCGTTTCGCCGATCGGCCCGAGCGGCTGATGTTCGAGCCGGGGCGCTCCCTCGTCGGCAACGCGGGTTTGCTGCTCACGCGCGTCGAATACCTCAAGCACGGCGAGGAACAGGACTTCGCCCTGGTCGATGCCGGCATGAACGACCTGATGCGCCCGGCGCTCTACGACGCCTGGCACGAGATCGTCCCGGTCGTGCCGCGCTCCGGACCGGTACGCCGCTACGACGTGGTCGGGCCGGTGTGCGAATCGTCCGATTTTCTCGGCCGCGGGCGCGAACTCGCCCTCGAAGCGGGCGACCTTTTGGCGGTGCTCTCGGCCGGCGCCTACGGCATGGCCATGAGCTCGAACTACAACGCCCGGCCGCGCCCGGCCGAAGTGCTCGTCGAAGGGGCGGCGCACCGCCTCATCCGCGCGCGCGAACCGCTGGAGAGCCTGTGGGCCCTGGAGCAATGAACGGGCGGCGCACCTGGCGCCCGCTCCTGCCCGCCGCCGTGCGCATCCTCCTCCTCATTCTCTTCGCCGCGCTTCCTTGGCTGGGGCCGGAGGACGTTCGCGCCGACACGCTCCCGCCGCCGGTGCGCGAAGCCCTGAACAAAGCGCAGGTGCCGCCCGAGGCCGTCTCCGTCCTCATCCAGCCCCTGGAAGGCGGCGCGCCGCTCCTGGCGGCGAACGAGACCGTGCCGCGCAACCCGGCCTCGGTGATGAAGCTCGTCACCACCTTCGCCGCCTACGAAACCTTCGGCGCCCAGCGCCGCTGGACGAGCCGCTTGGTGGCCCGCGGCCATGTGCTCGGTCAGGAGCTCGTGGGCGATCTGGTGCTGCAAAGCGACGGCGACCCTTACCTCACCGCCGAGCGGGCCTGGAAGCTGCTGCGCACGGCGCGCGCGCTGGGGATCCAGACCATCCGTGGACGGTTGAGGCTGGAGGCCGACGGGCTGCGCATCCCCCCGACCGACCCGTTCGCCTTCGACGGCGACGGCTATCGACCCTACAACACCCCCGCGAGCGCGGAACTCGTCAATTTCAACACGGTGATCGTGCAGATCCAGCCCTCTCCCGACGGCACGCGGGCACTCGCCACGCTGCACCCGCCGCTTGCCGGCGTGAACGTCGGCAACGCCCTGAAGATCGAGGCCGGCCTCTGCCCCGCCGACGTCGTCAAACGCCTCGAGACGGGTGTGCAGGAAGATGCGCAAGGCGTGGCGATCACCCTTTCCGGACGCTATCCGACGAGCTGCGGCATCCGCTGGCTCGGACTCTCGCCGCTACCCGCCGAGCGCTTCGCCTCGGCCATGCTCGAAGGCATCTGGCGCGAGCTCGGCGGCCGGCTGCTGCCCGCCGATGCGCCCGCCCCAGCCACAAGCGAATGGCTCGTAGCCACCGACGATTCGCCCACGCTCACCGAGATCGCCTACCAGATGAACAAGTGGTCGAGCAACCCGATCGCGCGCCAGCTCCTCGCCCTCGTCGGCGCGGCGCGCTCGCCCGAGGCGCCGGATCACGTCGCCGCCGGCGCGCAGGCCGTGCAGGCACTGCTCGCTGAAGCGGGGATCGATCGCCACGGCGTGGTACTGGAAAACGGCGCGGGGCTGTCGCGCGAAGAGCGCATCGCCGCTTCCGACCTCGCCCTCCTGCTGCAAACGGTCTGGAACCGTCCCTACGCGGCCGAATTCATCGCCACCCTGCCGGTGGCCGGGGTCGACGGCACCGCCCGGCGCCGCTTCAAGGACACCCCCATCCGCGAGTGGGCGCATGTGAAGACGGGGACGCTGCGCGACGTGCGCGCGATCGCCGGTTTTGCCCAGAGCCGCTCGGGACGGCGCTACGTGATCGTCGCCTTCGTCGAACACGCGAATGCGGCTCAGGCCAGCGACGTCCTCACCGCCCTCTTCGACTGGTTGTGGGAGCACTGATTCCCATTGCACCTCCGGCGCAGGTTGCGCCATAATCGCGCCCTGGCGCGTTCGCCCGAAAGGAAGTCCCGATGCACCGATCGACCGTCCGCCGGCATCTCTGGTTGCGCACCTCCATGGCCCTCTACGGCGCGGCCGTCTTCGGCCTTGCAGTGGCCGCCCTCTCGGGTCCCAACCCTTACGGGCGCAAGGCGGTGGTGGCGGAACTGCCGCCGATCACCCTCACCCCGCCCTCGTCGGGCGATGCCGCGCACGCTTACGTGATCCGCGAAGCCTTCCGCCGCGGCGAAACGCTGCCCGCCTTCCTCGAGCGCATCGGCGCCGAAGACGAAGCGCTGCTCGACTATACCTCGCTCGACGAGCAGGTCCGCGCCATCCAGCGCCAGCTGCGCGCGCACTCCACCGCCACGGTGCGCCTGCGCGCCGACGGTCAGGTCGATGCCCTGGTGCTGCCTCTGGTGAGCGGCGAGCGCGTCACCATCCGCCGCAGCGACGAGGGCTTTCGCCTCGAATCCCCGGCTCCAGAGACCGCCGGCAGTACCCATCCCTTCCTCGAGCTGCGCCAGGGCGTGATCACGCACTCGCTCTTTGCCACCGCCGCCGAGATCGGCATGCCGGATGCCATCGCCACCAAGCTCGCGGAGATCTTCGGTACCGAAATCGACTTCTCCCGCGACCTGCGCGAGGGCGACTCCTTCGCCGTCATCTACGAAACCACGCTCGACGCCGAGGGGTTGCCGCAACCCGGCGAGATCGTGGCCGCCGAATTCGTCAATCAGGGCAAGCGCCACGTGGTACTGCGCCATACCGATGCCGGCGGCAAGAGCGGCTACTACACCCCCGACGGCCGGGTGCTCGGCACCGGGTTCCTGCGCTATCCGCTGCAGTTCACCCGCGTGAGCTCGAGCTTCGGCGCCCGCTTCCACCCCATCAAGAAAGAATGGCGCCACCACGCCGGCACCGACTTTGCTGCCGCCCCCGGCACGCCGGTGATGGCCGCTTCCGACGGCGTGGTGAAGTTCGCCGGCTGGCAGAATGGCTACGGCAACTTCGTGCTCATCGAGCACCGCAGCGGCTATGCCACCGGCTACGGCCACCTCAAAGGCTTCGAACCGGGCCTCAAGGCGGGCAAGCGCGTGTCGCAGGGCGACGTGATCGGCTACGTGGGTTCCACCGGCTGGGCCACCGGACCGCATCTGCACTACGAGGTGCGCATCGGCGGCAAGGCGCAAGATCCGCTCAAGATCGCCCTGCCCGCGCCCGAGCCGCTGCCTGCGCGCGAGCTCGCCCGATTCCGTCAGGAAACGGGGCCGCTGCTCGATAAACTCGCGCTGCTCACGCGCACACCGACCGAAGTCGCCGCGGCCGATTGAGGCGAGGGTTCAGTCGAAGCCTTCGGCTTCGGCCAAGAGCGGCGCCGCACGGTCCTTGTCCGAGACGATGGGCTCGATCCCCAGATCCGGCCAGGCAATCGCCAGCGTCGGATCGTCGTAGCGCAGCGAGCGGTCACACTGCGGCGCGTAGTAGTCGGTGGTCTTGTAGAGGAGCCGCGCGTACTCGGAAAGCGCGAGAAAGCCGTGGGCGAAGCCGGGCGGGATCCACAGCTGGCGCTTGTTCTCGTCGGAGAGCTCGGCGGCCACCCAGCGCCCGAAAGAGGGCGAGCTTCGGCGCAGGTCGACGGCCACGTCGAACACCGCCCCCTCGGCGCAGCGCACCAGTTTCCCTTGCGCGTGCGGCGGCAGCTGGTAGTGCAGGCCGCGCAGCACACCGCGGCGCGAGCGCGATTCGTTGTCCTGCACGAACTCGACATCGACCCCCGTGGCGGCGAAGAATGCGCGCCGCGTGTAGACCTCGAAGAAATAGCCGCGTGCATCGCCATGCACCCGCGGCTCGAGGAGGATCACCTCGGGGATCTCCAGTGCCGTCGCGCGCATCACAGCGCCTCCCGCCCGTGTTCCAGGAGCTGGCGCAGGTAGCGCCCGTAGCCGCTCTTGCCCAGCCGCTCGGCCTGGCGCAGGAGCCCCTCGTCGTCGATCCAGCCCTGCATCCAGGCGATTTCTTCCAGGCAGGCGATCTTCAGCCCCTGACGCCGCTCGATGGTGGCGATGAACTGCCCGGCTTCGAGCAGCGAATCGTGCGTTCCCGTGTCGAACCAGGCATAGCCGCGCCCCATGAGTTCGACCGCGAGCCGCCCTTCCTGCAGGTAGCTGCGGTTGAGGTCGGTGATCTCGAGCTCGCCGCGCGCCGAAGGGCGCAGCGCCCGCGCGCGCTCGACCACGCTGCCATCGTAGAAGTAGAGCCCCGTGACGGCGTAGTTCGACTTGGGACGGGCGGGTTTCTCCTCGATGTCGATCACGCGCCCGGTGGCGTCGAAGGCGACCACGCCATAGCGCTCCGGATCCTGCACGTGACAGGCGAAGACGGTAGCGCCCTGCTCGCGCGCATCCGCCGCGACGAGGAGCTGCGGCAGGTCGTGGCCGTAGAAGAGGTTGTCCCCCAGCACCAGGGCCGAAGGAGCGCCGGCGAGGAAGGTTTCGCCGATGAGGAACGCCTGCGCGAGTCCGTCGGGCGAGGGCTGTTCGGCGTAGGACAAGGACAGCCCCCAGGCACTGCCATCGCCCAGGAGCTGGGCGAACCGCGGCGTGTCCTGGGGCGTGGAGATCACCAGGATGTCGCGGATGCCGGCGAGCATCAGGGTGGACAGCGGATAGTAGATCATCGGCTTGTCGTAGACCGGCAGCAGCTGCTTGGAGACGGCGAGCGTCGAGGGATAGAGCCGGGTGCCGGAACCGCCGGCGAGGATGAGGCCCTTGCGGGAAGAAGTCGGATTCATGATTTCTGCATCAATGGGGGTAGAAGGGTCAGCGGCTCGGCGAGCACGGCCACCGTACGTGCCACCTCGTCCTGCCAGGGCGGCAGCCGCAGGCCGAAGGTGGTGGCAAGCCGCGTGGTGTCGAGCCGGGAATTGGCCGGGCGCGGGGCCGCGGTCGGATAGTCGGCGCTCGCGATCGGCTCGAGGCGCTCGAGCACGAGTGGCCAGCCGGCCGCGCGCGCACGCTCGAAAACGAAGGCGGCGTAGTCGTACCAGCTGGCCTCACCGGTGGGCGCGAGGTGGTAGAGACCAGTGGGGCAGGCATCGGGCGCGCTGCGCAGCCGGCGCACCAGCCCGGCGCTCACTGCGGCAACGAGCCCGGTGCCGGTGGGTGCGCCCACCTGGTCGGCCACCACGCGCACCACGGATCGGCTCGCGCCCAGGCGCAGCATGGTTTTGAGGAAATTGGCTCCGTGCAGCCCGTAGAGCCAGCTCACCCGCAGAATGAGTGCACGGGCGCCGCTTTCGAGCACGAATTCTTCGCCGGCACGCTTGCTGCGGCCATAAGCGTTCACCGGCCGGGGCACATCGTCCTCGCGCCAGGGGCGCTGCCCCGTGCCGTCGAAGACGTAGTCGGTGGAATAGTGCATGAGCCAGGCACCGTGCGCCGCGGCCCAGCGGGCGAGTTCTCCGGGCATTTCGGCGTTGAGCCGCCAGGCGAGCGCCGTTTCCGTCTCGGCCCGATCCACCGCGGTGTAGGCCGCGGCATTGACGATGCCCTGAGGGTGCAGGGCATCGAGCCGCGCCCGCAGGGCCGCCGCATCGCCGAGATCGAGCTCGACGCGTGAAGGGGCGACGAGCGGGGCCTGCAGCGCCAGGAGCGGGGCGAGCGCCCAGCCGAGCTGACCGCTCGCGCCCAGCAGGAGGATGGGGGCCTCGCTCATTGCGCCGGCAAGGCGGCGCCGTAGTGGCGCGAGAGCCACTCGCGATACGCGCCGGAAGTGACGTGCTCGACCCAGTCGCGGTGCGTGAGATACCAGCGCACCGTCTTTTCGATGCCGGTATCGAACGTTTCCGCCGGTCGCCAACCGAGCTCGCGCCCGATTTTGCGCGCATCGATCGCGTAGCGCCGGTCATGTCCCGGACGGTCGGTGACGAAAGTGATCTGCTCGGCGTACGAGCGGCCGTCGGCGCGCGGCGCGAGCGTATCGAGCCAGCGGCACAAGGTGTGCACCACCTCGAGATTGGTGCGCTCGTTCCAGCCGCCGATGTTGTAGGTCTGCCCCGGCCGGCCCGCCTCCAGCACGCGCCTGAGCGCGGCCGTATGATCGCCCACGTAGAGCCAGTCGCGCACCTGCTGCCCGTCGCCGTAGATGGGCAGCGGCTCGCCGGCGAGCGCGCGCGTCAGGCACAGTGGGATGAGCTTTTCCGGGAACTGGTAGGGGCCGTAGTTGTTGGAGCAGTTCGTGGTGATCGTCGGCAGACCATAAGTGTGATGGAAAGCGCGCACGAAGTGATCCGCCCCGGCCTTGCTCGCCGCGTAAGGCGAATTGGGCGCGTAGGGCGTGGTCTCGGTGAAGGGCGGATCGTCCGGGCCGAGCGTGCCATAGACTTCGTCGGTGGAGACGTTCACGAAGCGAAAGGCCGAGCGATCGGGTTCGGGCAAGCACTCCCAATGCGCGCGCGCCGCCTCCAGCAGCCGCAAGGTGCCCAGCACGTTGGTGCGCGCGAACGCCTCGGGCCCGTGGATGGAGCGATCGACGTGCGATTCGGCGGCGAAATGCACGATGGCGCGCACCCGGTGTTGGGAGAGCAGGCGACGCACGAGGTCCTGATCGGTGATGTCGCCGTGCACGAAGACGTGGCGCGCATCGCCCTCGAGCGCGGCGAGGTTTTCCAGGTTGCCGGCGTAGGTGAGCGCGTCGAGATTGACGAGAGGTTCGTCGTGGCGCGCGAGCCAGTCGAGCACGAAGTTGCTGCCGATGAAGCCGGCGCCGCCGGTCACGAGGATCGTCATGGTCGGTAGGGATCGCGGAAAAGCGCGATGATACCAGCCTCAGCCTTCCATGTCGCGCGTGTAGCCCGCCCAGCCGATGATGAGCCGCACCCAGCCGAGCACCACCCAGCTGAGCGCCTTGCGCCAGCGGGGCAACCGGGCGAAGCCCTCTTCGTCGAGCCGCACCGCGCCCTGCGCCACATGCTGCTCGAGCCGCGCGCGCAGCTCCGCGCTGAAGCCGAGGTCGTCGACCCACACGTTGGCCTCGCGCGCCATGAAGAGGCTGAAGGGATCGATGTTGCTCGAACCCACCGTGGCATAGCGATCGTCGAACACCGCCACCTTGGCGTGCATCTCGGTGGCATGGTATTCCCACAGCTCGACGCCCTGGCGCAGCAGCCAGGGATAGAGGGCGCGCGTGGCCTGCGACAGGATGGGATGGTCGCTCAGTCCCTGCAGGACGAGGCGCACCCGCACGCCGCGCGCCGTGCAGGCCGCGAGCGCCCGGCGAAAGCGTTTGCCGGGGAAGAAATAGGCGCAGGCGATCCACACCTCCTTTCGGGCGCGGGCGAGCATGTGCAGATAGGCGTGCTCGATGTCGTGGCGATGGCGCCAGTTGTCGCGCAGCACCAGGACGGCGCGATGCGGCCCGGCCGGGCCGTCGTGCGCGGCACGCGCCACGAGGCGGGGCGGGCGGCGCCGGCCATTCGTCCAGCACACCAGGCGCCACAGCCGCTGCATCGCCTGCTGCACCGAACGCACGAGCGGCCCCTCGATTCGAACCGCATAATCCCATCGCGGCAGACGGATCCGGCGCCCGGGCAGGCGGGTGAAATCGGAAAGGATGTTGATGCCGCCGACGAAGGCGACTCGCCCATCGCAACAGGCGAGCTTGCGGTGCAGGCGCCGCAGGCGATGGCGCCGCGGGATGAACCAGGGGCCGCGCAGCGGGCGATAGACCTCGACTTCGACGCCGGCGGCGGCCACCCCGTGCATGCGATGGACGATGAAATCGCGGGCGCCGAAGCCGTCTACCAGCAAATACACGCGCACACCGCGCGCCGCCGCCCGCACCAGCGCCGCGAGCACCGCCTCGCCGATCTCGTCGCACTCGAAGATGTAGGTCTCGAGCCGCACCTCCTCGCGCGCCGCATCGATCGCCCGTAGCAGCGCGGGAAAGAATTCCGCGCCGTTCTCCAGCAGCTGCAGACGGTTACCGGGCAGGAAATCCAGGGCCATCGTCCGGCCCCTCGGCCAGGAAGCGGTGCGGCGGCGCGCTCATCCGCCCTCCAGGGCGAGATCGACCACGAGCGGCAGATGGTCGGACAAGTGCGACCACGGCCGCCCGCGCGGCACCTGGGCCGCGTGCACCTCGCAGCCACGCACGTAGAGCCGGTCGAGCCGGCCGAAGGCCAGGCCGCGCGCCGGGTAGGTGCGCGGCGGCGCACGGCGACCGACGGCAGCGAAGGCGTCTTCCAGACCCAGGGGCGCGGCGAGGAGTTCCTCCGCCTCCCGCCCCCAATCGTTGAAATCCCCGCCCACGACGATCGGCGAGCGCGGCGGCAAGCCGGCGATCAGCTCCCGCAAGCGTTCGAGCTGCATCCGGCGCCAGCGCGCCCGCAGGCCCAGATGGACGCAGAAGACGTGCAGGCAAAGGCCATGCGGCAAAACCATGGCGCAATGCAGGATGCCGCGGCGCTCCCAGCGGTGCGCCGAGACGTCGTGATTGGCCCAGTCCTGTACCGGAAAGCGCGACAGCACGGCGTTGCCATGATGCCCCAGCTCATGGAAGAGGTTACCGCCGTAGATGCGCTCGGGCCAGTGTTCAGCGCCGAGATAGTGATGCTGCGGCTGGGCAGGCCAAAGGGGATGGCGCTGCGCGTGTCCAAGATGCGCCCCTTGAACTTCCTGCAGCAGCACGAGGTCTGGGCCAAGCTCGCGCAGCGCCTCGCGCATCTCGGCGATGGTCAGGTGGCGGTTGAACGGCCCCCAACCCTTGTGGATGTTGTAGCTGACCACACGCAACGCCACCCCCGCCTGCCTCGCCCCGGCAGGAACGAGCTGGCGCGGATCTTCCAATGGCGCGCGCCAAGAGCGCCACCGCCCCCAGAGTTTCTGCCGTTTTTCTGCAATCATCGGAACGTTCATGTGGCCGAGAGCATCCGCTCGAGCGCCACTTTCGCCCATTGCGCGACCTCCCCGGGCACGGCGATGCGATTGACCACCCGCCCCTGAACCAGATTGTCGAGCGTCCAGGCGAGGTGCTGCGGGTCGATGCGCTGCATCGTCGAGCACATGCACACCACGCCGCCCATGAACTGCACCGTCTTGCCCTGCGGAGCCATCTCCTCGGCCAGGCGGCTCACCAGGTTGAACTCGGTGCCCACCAGCCATTCGGTGCCGGCCGGCGCCGCGCGCACCGTGCTCTGGATGAATTCGGTCGAACCGACGTAATCGGAGGCGAGGCACACCTCGAAGGCGCACTCCGGGTGCGAGATGACGTAGCCCTGGGGATGCCTGGCGCGCCAGCGCTCGATCTGCGCCTTGGTAAACATCTGATGCACCGAACAATGCCCTTTCCACAGCAGGATGGTAGCCCGCCTGATCTGCTCCGGGCTCAAACCGCCGTAGGGCAGGTCGGGATCCCACACCAGCATGTCTTCCAGCGGGATGCCGCGCTGGTGGCCGGTCCAGCGTCCCAGATGCTGGTCGGGAAAGAAGAGGAGCTTGGGGCGGCGCGCCAGCGCCCACTCCATGATGTGCGGCGCATTGGTCGAGGTGCACACGATGCCGCCGTGGCGGCCGCAGAACGCCTTGAGATCGGCCGCGGAATTGATGTACGTGACCGGCGTATAGACCTCGGCCGGATCGCCGTCGAGCACCTCGCCCAGTTCACGCCAGGCGCGCGTCACCTTGGCGAGATCGGCCATGTCGGCCATGGAACAGCCGGCGGCCAGATCCGGCAGGATCGCCACCTGCTCGGGCTGCGACAGGATGTCCGCGACCTCGGCCATGAAATGCACGCCGCAGAAGACGATGTAGCGCGAGGAAGTCTGTGCGGCGAGCCGGGCGAGCTTGAGCGAATCGCCGGTGAGATCGGCGTGCCGATAGACGTCGGCGCGCTGATAGTGGTGGCACAGGATCACCGCCTCCTCGCCCAGCTGCGCGCGCGCCGCGAGGATGCGCTCCTGCGCCTGCTCGTCGCTCATTGCCCCATAGGGTGCGAACGGCAAGGCTTTTTCGAGAATCGTCGTCATCTCCACCTGCTCCTTTTCATCCCTGCACCCACGGCAGGCCATGAAACTTCCAGCCACCCACCGTGCCGCGATGCCCGGCGGCGTCTTTGGCGCCTTCGAAGCCTTCCAGTACGTTGTAGCACGAAGTGAATCCGGCCGCCGCCGCGGCGCGCGCCGCCTGGTCCGAACGCCCGCCCGAGCGGCACAGGAACATCACCAGCGACTCGGGATCGACCTGGGCGCGCAGATGGGCGAGAAAATCTGGATTGGGCGCGAGCCCCGGATAACGCAGCCATTCGATCTCCACCGCCCCGGGGATTCGTCCCACCCAGTCCCACTCGGCGCGGGTACGGCAATCCACGAGCACCGCCCCCGGCGCCATACGCCACACGAGATAGGCCTCGGGCGGGGTCAAGGCCCCGGCATAGGGCAGACCGAAACGCTCGGCGCGATCGCCGGCAAGCGCTAGAATATCGTGCAAGTTTCCCACGAGTCTCTCCATGGCTGAGCAAGCGAGTATACCGCCTTCGCCCGCTGCGACGGCACGGGCGCGCGGCAACGCCATCGCCCGCACGAGCCTGGCGGCGATGGCGGTCAACGCCACCCTGGCCCTCCTGCAGATCGTCATCGGCCTGCTAGCCAACGCTTTCAGCCTGGTGGCCGACGCCATGCACACGCTGGCCGACCTCTCCACCGACGCCATGGTGAGCTGGGCAGGACGAAGCGCCGGCGCGCCCCCCGATGCCGAACACCCTTATGGACATGGACGCTTCGAGACTCTCGCCAGTTTCATCCTCGGCCTGGTGCTGCTGGGCGTGGGCTGCGGCTTCCTGTGGGCGGCGGGCATGAAACTGCAGACGCTCGAACATGCCCCGCCGATCGAGATCCCCGCCCTCGTCATGGCGGTGATCACCCTGCTCGCCAAGGAAGGGATGTTTCACTGGCTGTACCGCCGCGGACGCGCCCTCAAGGCGAAAGTGCTGGAAGCGGCCGCCTGGCATGCCCGCTCGGATGCCGCCTCCTCGCTCGTGGTGGCGATCGGCATCGGCGGCAGCCTTGCCGGCTACCGCTTCCTCGAACCGCTCGCGGCGGCGCTGGTCGGCTTCATGATCGCCTCGATGGGAGTGCGCTTTGCCTACCGTGCGGTGCGCGAGCTCGTCGACACCGGGCTCGAGCCGGAAGAAGTCGCCCGACTGACCGAGACGATCCGCACCACCCCCGGCGTCGAGGATCTGCACCAGATCCGCACGCGGCGCATGGCCGACCGCATCCTGGTGGATGCGCACATCCAGGTCGCCCCCCGCCTGTCGGTCTCCGAAGGGCACCGCGTGGCCGATACCGTATTCGCCCGCCTCAAGGCCCGCTTCCCCAACCTCGACGACGCGCTGATCCACGTCGATCACGAAAACGACACGACCCGCCCGCCCGATCAGCTGCAGGCGCTCACCGACCGCACCGAAGTGGTGCAGGACCTGCGCGCGCTCCCGGCTTTCGCCGCCGCTTCGCCCGACTGGATCGTCCTGCACTATCTCGGCGGGCGCACCTATCTCGACCTGCTGGTTCCGGCCGAACACGCGCCTTCCCTGCTCGCCGCGGACCGTGCGGCCCTTTTCTCCCAGCTCGACGCCCTGCGCCAACGCCATCCCGACCTCGCTTCCCTGCGGCTCTTCGTCGAGCTTGCACCGGAACCGGGCACAGGAAGCGAAAAATTGCACCAAATCAGTGCAAACGAAGTCCCTCCTCCCCCTCCTCCAGCCGGAAATGCCTCCCTTTGAGGCAAACCAAAAGCTGGCACGACACTTGCTAAAATCCCTCCACTTTTTCCTGACCCGGAGTCGATCCGATGAATGCCCAAGACGTCCTCAAGCTCATCCACGAAAGTGAAGCCCGTTTCGTGGACTACCGTTTCACCGACATCCTCGGCAAGGAGCATCACGTCACGGTGCCGGTCTCGGCCTTCGACGAAGAAGTCTTCGAGCGCGGCCACGCCTTCGACGGCTCCTCGATCGCCGGCTGGAAAGGCATCCAGGCCTCCGACATGCTGCTCGTGCCCGATCCGGATACCGCCTACGTCGACCCCTTCTACGAAGAACCCACGGTGGTCATCACCTGCGACGTGGTGGAGCCGGCCGACGGCAAGGGCTATGACCGCGATCCCCGCTCGATCGCCAAGCGCGCCGAGGCCTATCTGAAGTCGACGGGGCTGGGCGACACCGTCTACTTCGGCCCCGAACCCGAATTTTTCATCTTTGACTCGGTCGAGTGGTCGGTCGACATGTCCGGCTGCTCGGTGAAGATCCAGTCGGGCGAGGCCTCGTGGGAAGGCACCGGCCACCGTCCGCGCGTCAAGGGCGGCTATTTCCCCGTCCCCCCGGTCGACAGCCTGCACGACATCCGCTCCGCCATGGTGCTCGCCCTCGAATCGATCGGCGTACCGGTGGAAGTGCACCACCACGAAGTGGCCAACGCCGGCCAGTGCGAGATCGGCACCAAGTTCAACACCCTCACGCGCCGCGCCGACTGGACACAGGCGCTCAAATACGTGGTGCACAACGTGGCGCACCAGTACGGCAAGACGGCCACCTTCATGCCCAAGCCCATCGTCGGCGACAACGGCTCGGGCATGCACGTCCACCAATCCATCTGGAAAGCGGGACAGAACCTCTTCGCCGGCAACGGCTACGCGGGGCTGTCCGAATTCGCGCTCTACTACATCGGCGGCATCATCAAGCACGCCCGGGCGCTCAACGCCATCACCAACCCCGGCACCAACTCCTACAAGCGCCTGGTGCCGCACTTCGAGGCCCCGACGAAGCTCGCCTACTCCGCGCGCAACCGCTCGGCCTCCATCCGCATTCCCTACGTGGCCAATCCCAAGGCGCGGCGCATCGAAGCGCGCTTCCCCGATCCGCTCGCCAACCCCTATCTCGCCTTCGCCGCGCTGATGATGGCGGGGCTCGACGGCGTGCAGAACAAGATCCACCCGGGCGATCCGGCCGACAAGAACCTCTACGACCTGCCGCCGGAAGAAGACGCCAAGATCCCGACCGTGTGCCACAGCCTCGACCAGGCGCTGGCAGCGCTCGATGCCGACCGCGAGTTCCTCACCCGCGGCGGCGTCTTCTCCAACGACTTCATCGATGCCTACATCGAGCTGAAGAACGAGGAAGTGCAGCGCATGCGCATGACCACCCACCCGCTCGAATTCGAGCTCTACTACAGCCTGTGAGTGCGAGCTGCCCCCGCAGGGGGCGATGAAAGGAAGAGGGCGGCCGCGGCCGCCCTTTTTCCTTTATACTTGCTGCATGATCCGGTTTCCGTCCCGCCTCGCCTCCTGCGCCGTCCTCCTGGGTTTCGGCATGCTGTGCGCACCGAGCGCCTGGGCAACGCTGTGGAAATGCACCGACGGCGACGGACGCATCACCTACACCAACGATCGCGCCAGCACCAAAGGGATGCGCTGCGAGGCCCTGCGCGATCTCCCCTACCTCGACGCGACGCCCGCCCCTTCCGCCCCCGCTGCCGCTTCCCCCTCGAACTTTCCCCGGGTGAGCCCCGGCGAACAGCGCCAGCGCGACGACCTTCGCCGCCGCATCCTCGAAGAAGAGAAAGCCGCAGAGAACCAGCGCCTGCAAGAAACGCAGCGCGCGCTGCAGACCGCCTCGCCGGAGCGCGCCGCCGAACTCAAAGCCCAGGCCGAACGCCAGCGGCGCAACCTCGAAGCGATCGAACGCGAACTCCAGCGCCTGCGCTGAGTCTGCAGCATACCTGGCACCGTTCTTGCTTCATTTCTCCCGTTCCGACACCAGGCACCGCCATGCCGCCCGACCTCACCGCCCTCGACTGGCTCTCCACCGCCGTCGTCCTCGCCGGCCCCGACCGTCGGCTACTGACGGCCAACGCCGCGGCCGAGCACCTCTTCGGCCTTGCCCGCGAGCGCCTCGCCGGCCGGCCATGGGAAGAGATCTTCGGAGACTCCCCCACCTTGCGCACGGCCTTCGACGAGGCCGAACGCAACCGCTGGTTCTACGCCTGCCACGGCATCGGCCTTCATCTTCCTTCCGGTCAGACGCTCGCGGCCGACGTCACGGTGAGCCCCATCCAGGACGACGGCGAAGGATTCACCCTCGAATTCCGCCCCATCGACCAGCGCCTCAAGACGACCCAGGAAGAAGAGCGCCTGCGCCTGCAGCAGGCCGCACGCGAACTCGTGCGCGCGCTCGCCCACGAGATCAAGAACCCCTTGGGCGGCATCCGCGGCGCGGCGCAACTGCTGCAGATGGAACTGCCCGATCCGGCACTGGCGGAGTACACCGAAGTCATCATCCTCGAGACCGACCGCCTGCAGCGCCTGCTCGCCGGGCTGCTGGCCGCGCACCAGGCGCCGCACCCGGCCCCGGTCAACGTCCACGAGATCCTCGAGCACGTGCGCCGGCTGCTGCTCGCCGAATTCCCCGCCTTGAGGGTCGAGCGCGACTACGACGCGAGCCTGCCGGAGCTCACCGCCGACCGCGAGCGCCTGCTGCAGGCGATCCTCAACATCGCGCGCAACGCCGCCCAGGCCACCGGGGGCAAGGGTAAAGTCGAGCTGCGCACCCGCGCCGCGCGCCAGGTGACGCTCGCCAAACGGCGCTACCGCCTCGCGCTCCACGTCGAGATCGCCGACGATGGTCCCGGTATCCCCGAAGCGCTGCGCGAGCGCATCTTCTATCCGCTCGTGAGCGGGCGCGAGGGCGGCGCGGGACTGGGACTGGCGATCGCCCAGGACATCGTCGCCCAGCACCACGGCGTCATCGAGTTCGACAGCCGCCCCGGGCGCACGCGCTTCCACCTCCTGCTGCCGCTCGCTTCCGGGAGCCCGACATGAACGACGCCATCTGGATCCTCGACGACGACAAATCCATCCGTTGGGTGCTCGAGCGCGCCCTCGAACGCGAGAACCTGCCGCATCGCGGTTTCGATCGTGCCGAGACGGCGCTGGAGGCGCTCGGGCAGGAACGCCCGGCAGTGGTGCTCACCGACATCCGCATGCCCGGCACCGACGGGCTCGAGTTCGTGCGCCGGCTGCATGAGCGCGCCCCCGGCACGCCCGTGATCGTGATGACCGCCTATTCGGACCTCGACAGTGCCGTGAGCGCTTTTCAGGCCGGCGCCTTCGAGTACCTGCCCAAACCCTTCGACGTACCCGAAGCCGTGCGCCTGGTGCGCCGGGCGCTGGAAGCGCGACCCGCAGCCGCCGCCCAAGACGAACCAGACGCCACCCCCGAGATCTTGGGGCAGGCCCCGGCGATGCAGGACGTCTTTCGCGCCATTGGGCGGCTATCGCACTCGAGCGCCACCGTGCTCATCACCGGTGAATCCGGCAGTGGCAAGGAGCTCGTCGCCCGGGCGCTGCACCGCCACAGCCCGCGGCGCGACGGCCCCTTCATCGCCATCAACACTGCGGCGATCCCGCGCGAACTGCTCGAAGCCGAGCTCTTCGGTCACGAGAAAGGCGCCTTCACCGGCGCCGCCAGCGCCCGGCGCGGGCGATTCGAACAGGCCGAGGGCGGCACGCTCTTTCTCGACGAAATCGGCGACATGCCGGCCGATCTGCAGACGCGGCTGCTGCGCGTGCTCTCCGACGGGCACTACTACCGCATCGGCGGGCAGCAGCCGCTGCGCGCCAACGTGCGCATCATCACCGCCACCCACCAGGATCTGGAAGCCCGCGTGCGCGAAGGGCTCTTTCGCGAAGACCTCTATCACCGCCTCAACGTCATCCGCCTGCGCCTGCCGCCGCTGCGCGAGCGCGCCGAAGACATTCCGCTGCTTGCGCGCCACTTCCTGACCAAGAGCGCACGCGAGCTGGGCGTGGAGCGCAAGGCGCTCTCGCCCGCCGCCCTGGAAGCGCTCAAGCGCTACCCTTTCCCCGGCAACGTGCGCCAGCTGGAGAACCTCTGCCACTGGCTCACCGTCATGACCCCGGCGCAGCAGGTCGAGCCGCACGACCTGCCGCCCGAATTCCGCACCCCCCTCGCCCCTGAAGCCCCCCTGCCGGATTCCCCGGCTTCCCCGGCGTGGGAGCAACTGCTCGCCGAAGAAGTCGACCGGCTGCTCGCCTCCGGTGCAAGCGCCCTCTACGACGCGCTGCACGCGCGCTTCGAGCGCGTCCTCTTCGAACGGGCGCTCGAGCATACCGGCCGGCGCCGCGCGGAAGCCGCCGCCCGGCTCGGCGTGGGCCGCAACACGCTCACGCGCAAGCTCAAGCGCTAGCGCCTGCCGTACAATAAGCGCTTCGCACCCTTCCTGCGACGCTCCATGCCCGCTCCCTCCGCCTTCGATCCGGCGGCATTGCACCGGCTCCTGCCCGAGGCGCTCGCCCGACGGCTCGACCTTCATTGGCTTGCCGAATGCACCTCGACCAACGACGAGGCGATGCGCCTGCCGCTGCCCGATCCCGGGCGCCTTGCCGTCGTCGGTGCCGACCGGCAGACCCGAGGAAGGGGACGGCAGGACCGGGTCTGGCAATCCTGGCCCGATGCGAGTCTCACCTTCTCCTGCCTCTTCGCGTTTCCTCCGGGCACCTCGCTCGAAGCGCTGCCGCTTGCCGTCGGCGTGGCGCTCGCTCGAGGCTTGCAGGCGCTGGGCGTGCCCGGCGTCGGGCTCAAATGGCCCAACGACCTCCTCATCGCCGGCGCCAAGGTGGCCGGCGTGCTCATCGAAGCGCAAAGCCGTCATGCGGCGCCGACCCGCGTCGTCGTCGGCATCGGGCTCAATCTCGAACTGCCGCCGGATTTTCAGCCTGCAAGCGGCCTGCCGGCCACCGCGCTGGCGCATCACCTCGCCCCCCTGCCGCCGCGGGCAGCGGTGCTCGCCGCGCTCCTCGAGCGGCTCGACGCCGTGCGCGCAAGCTATCTCGCCGGTCGCGGCTTCGCGCCTTGGCGCGACGAATGGAACGCGCTCGACGCCTACGCCGGCCAAGAAGTGGCGGTACGCGACGGCGAGCGCGAGCTCGTCGGGATCGACGCCGGTGTCGACGACACCGGCCGCCTGCTGCTCGACACCGCCAGCGGGCGCATCGCCTGCTGCGTCGGTGACGTCTCGCTGCGCCCCCTCGCATGAATCCGACGCTGCTCCTCGATCTGGGCAACACGCGGCTCAAATGGGCCTTGCTCGAGGGCGAACACTGGCGCGAGAGCGGCGCCTGCCGCCACGTCGACATCCCGCAGTGGATCGAAGCGATGCGCGTACGGCTGCCCGCTTCGACCCGGCGTTTCGGCGTGAATGTGGCGCACGACCGGCTCGCCCTCGAACTCGAACGCCAGCTCGGCCCCATTCGCTGGCTCGTGGCCGAGGCGCAGTGCTGTGGCGTGACGAACGGCTACGACGAACCCGAGCGGCTCGGCGCCGACCGCTGGGCCGCGCTCATTGCCGCGCACCACCTGCACGACGGCGCGGCCCTGGTGGTGTGCTGCGGCACGGCCACCACGGTGGATTGGCTCGAGGCCGACGGACGCTTTCGCGGCGGTCTGATCCTGCCGGGGCTCACCACCATGCGCGAAAGCCTGGTACGGGCCACCGCAAAACTGCCGCTCGCCGCCGGCGAAGTGCGCCTTCCGCCCACGAACACGCGCGACGCCATCGCCAGCGGCTGCCTGCTCGCCCAGGTCGGGGCCATCGAATATTACTATCGTGTCATGGAGGGGACTGCCTGCGGCGCCGTGGCGCTCGTCTCGGGCGGCGACGCCGAGATCATCGCCGCGCATCTGGTCATTCCGGCCCGGACGGTGGATAATCTCGTTCTGCGCGGCTTGGCCGTAGTCGCCGCAGCCAGCACCCGCCCAACCCCATCTCATGACACCCGAGAGACCGCCCCATGAGCGAACCGACCCGGATCCTCCTCGAAGAACACGAGATCCCGACGCACTGGTACAACATCGCCGCCGATCTCTCCACCCCTCCGGCACCCCCGCTCGGGCCGGACGGCAAGCCGATCGATCCCTCCGCGATGGCTGCGATCTTTCCCGAGCCGATCCTCGAACAGGAAATGAGCCGCGAGCGCTGGATCGCCATCCCCGAGGCGGTGCGTGAAACCTATGCCATCTGGCGCCCCTCGCCGCTCATGCGCGCCGTGCGCCTGGAGCGGCGCCTGGGCACGCCGGCAAAGATCTTCTTCAAGTACGAAGGGGTTTCGCCGGCCGGTTCGCACAAGCCCAATTCCGCCGTGCCTCAAGCCTATTACAACCGCCAGGTGGGCATCAAACGGCTCACCACCGAGACCGGCGCCGGCCAGTGGGGCTCCTCCATCGCCTTCGCCGGCCAGATGTTCGGGCTGGAAGTGCGCGTCTACATGGTGCGCGTGAGCTACCAGCAAAAGCCGCAGCGCCGCGTGCTGATGGAAACCTGGGGCGCGGAAGTGCACGCCAGCCCTTCGCCGCTCACCGAGACCGGGCGGCGCATCCTCGCCACCGAGCCGGATCATCCCGGCTCCTTGGGCATCGCCATCTCGGAAGCCGTCGAGGAGGCCGCCTCCCGGCCCGACACCAACTACACCCTGGGCTCAGTGCTCAACCACGTCCTGCTGCACCAGAGCCTCATCGGGCTGGAAGCGAAGAAGCAGTTCGAGAAGATCGGCCTTTATCCCGACGTGATCTTCGGCCCCTGCGGCGGCGGTTCGAGCTTCGGCGGCATCGCCTTTCCCTTCCTCGCCGACAAGTTCGCCGGCGAACGCCGCGCCGCGGGACTGCGCTGCGTGGCGGTGGAACCCGAATCCTGTCCCACCCTCACCAAGGGCACTTACGCCTACGATTACGGCGATGCCTCCGGCTTCACCCCCTTGATGCGGATGTACACCCTGGGACACGACTTCGTGCCGCCGGGCATCCACGCCGGCGGCCTGCGCTACCACGGTGCCTCCCCGCTGGTGTCGCAGCTGGTGCACGAAGGCCAGGTCGAAGCGCTCGCCGTGCCGCAACGGGCCACGTTCGAAGCCGGCATCCAGTTCGCCCGCGCCGAGGGGATCATCCCCGCGCCGGAATCCTGCCACGCCATCCGCGCCGTGATCGACGAAGCGCTGCGCTGCAAGGAAACGGGCGAATCCAAGGTGCTGCTCTTCAATCTCACCGGACACGGGCACTTCGACATGAGCGCCTATGAGCGCTACCTGCGCGGCGAGCTCGAAAACTACACCCTGCCCGACGAGCTCTTGGCCGAGGCGCTGCGCACGCTTCCGAGCGTGGGCTGACGCAGAGGCAAGCGGCGATGCGCCTCCTGATCGCGCTGCTCCTGCTCGTCAATGCCCTGCTGCTGGCGATGACCGCGGGGCTGCTGCCGCGGCCTTCTCCCGAAGCGGCACGCGCCGACGTCGAGCAGCCCTTGCGCCCCGACCGCCTGCGAATCCTTGCCGCCGTACCCGGCCACGATGCGACCAACCTTCCCCCTCAGGCCGACCACTCCCCCCACTCGGCCGAGGACAAGGCGGACGGCGAGGCTCCTGCCGCACCTCCGTCAGCATCACCCGAATCCTCAACACCTGCGGTGGTGCCTGCTCCCGCAGCGGCAGCCGCCGAACCAACCCCGCCCAAGCCGACGGCTGCAGCCGCTCCCCCTCTCGCCTGCCTGCGGCTCGCCGAGCTCGACCCCAAGCTCCTGCCGGCGCTCAAGGAACTGCCGCAAGGGCTGCCCGGCGTCCAGATTCAAGAACGAAAAAGCGAAAAACCCACCAGCTGGCGCGTGGTGCTTCCGCCCCAAGGCAGTGCAGCGGCGGCGAACCGCCGGTTGGATAGCCTGCATCAGGCCGGGGTGGACGACGCCTTCGTGATCCGCGATCCCGGCCCCCTGCAGTGGGGTATCTCGCTCGGCCTCTTCCGCTCGGAGGAAAGCGCCGAGAAGCGGTTGGCCGAACTGCGCTCGAAGAACGTCAAGGGAGCGCAGGTCGTCGCGCGCACCGTTCCTGTCATCGAACTCAGCTACCAATGCCCCCCCTCCGTCGCCGGCGACCTGCGTCGGCGTATCCAGGTCCGTTTCCCCCAGCTTTCCGTCGACGCATGCCATCCGTGAACCGCCCTCCCTTCATCGTCGGGCTGACCGGCGGCATCGGCAGTGGCAAGAGCGCCGCCGCCGAGCACTTCGCGCGGCTCGGCGCCGCCGTGGTCGACACCGACGCGATCGCCCATGAGCTCACCGCCGCAGGCGGCGCGGCGATCCCCTCCCTCGTCGCCGCCTTCGGCCCCGACATCCTCACCCCCGACGGGGCGCTCGATCGCGCCAAGATGCGCGCGCTCGCCTTCACCGACCCGGCGGTGAAGCACCGGCTCGAAGCCATCCTGCACCCCATGATCCGTCAGGAAGCCGACGCCCGCTGCCTCGCCGCGGCCGATGCCCCTTACGTCGTGCTCGTGGTGCCGCTTCTCATCGAAGCCGGCGAAGACTACCGCCGCCGCTGCCAGCGCATCGCCGTCGTCGACTGTCCCGAAGAAATCCAGATCGCCCGGGTACGTGCGCGCAGCGGCCTGGACGAGGACCTGATCCGCCGCATCATGGCCCAGCAGGCAAGCCGCGCCGAGCGGCTCGCGGCCGCCGACCACATCCTCGACAACGGCGGCGATCTCGCCCGGCTTTATGCCCAGGTCGAGGCGCTCGATCGGCTCTACCGCGAACTCGCCCGGAGCACGCCGCCATGATCCTCTTCGAATTTCCCCTCACCGAGCGCATCCGCACCCTGCTGAGGCTCGAAGACGTCTGGCGGCGCTGGACCCATTTCCTCGAGGGCAAGCACCGCGACGATCACCACGCCGCGCTCATCACGCTCTTCGAGCTCGCCGACATCGCCGGGCGCACCGACCTCAAGCTCGACTTGATGCAGGAGCTCGACCGCCAGCGTTCGGCCCTGCTCTCGCTGCCTGCCGAAGAGGTCGATACGGAGTGCGTCGCAGCTCTGGTGGAGCGTGTCGAGCGCACCCGCAGCGCCCTGCTGAACATGGTCGGACGGGTGGACCATTATCTGCGCGGCAACGAATGGCTGATGGCGCTGCGCGCGCGCGCCCACATCCCAGGAGGTCTGTGCGCGTTCGACGCCCCCGCCTATCACTTCTGGCTGGAACAGCCGCCCGAGCGGCGCGCCCAAGAGCTCGAACGCTGGGTCGCCCCCCTGCAGCCGATTCGCAACGGCATCGAGCTCGTGCTCAGCCTCCTGCGCGGCAACGCCGAGCGCCATGAGGCCGTCGCCGCCCGCGGCGCCTATCAGCGCGAGCTCAAGGGCGCCTGCTGCCTGCTCGCCCGCGTCCAGGTCGACCCCGCGCTGCGGGTCATCCCCTCGATGTCGGCCAACAAATACCTCATCAATCTAAGATTTGGCCCTCCGCGCAGCGATCTTCGCCCCTCCACCCAACCGCTGGAACTCGACGTCCCCTTCGTGCTCGAACTGTGCCGACTGTGAGAGAAGCCCGCGATGAACGACGCTCCACCCAAGCCGCCGCGCCTCGTCTCCTGCCCTACCTGCGGCAAACCGGTTCCCTGGACGCCGGAATCGCGCTGGCGCCCATTCTGCTCCGAGCGCTGCAAGCTCATCGATCTCGGTGCCTGGGCCGACGAACGCTATCGCCTTTCCTCGGACGAGAAGACGCCGCCCGAATCCGGCAACGAATCACAATAGACGGCTAGTCCCACCAGGCGCGGATCGCCGCCACGCCGTGCGCCCCGGCGCGGCGCGCATCCTCTAGGTCCTCCGGGCCCAGTCCGCCGATGGCGTAGACCGGGATCGCCGCGTCGCGCGCGATCTCCCTGAATCCCTGCCAGCCGAGCGCCGACGCGCCCGGATGCGAGCGCGTCGACCGCACCGGCCCCAGCACGGCGTAATCGAGCCCCAGCGCCTCGGCGCGGCGCAAGGCATCCACCCCGTGCGCCGAGGCTCCCACCCAGGGCAGCTCGGGCCGCCCGGAAAGCGCTGCCAGACGCCGCTGCGGCAGGTGCAGCCCCGTGCCCAGCGCCTGGGCAGCCTCGACCTCGCCATTGAGCACCAGGAGGTCTTCCGGCCCCAGATGGGGGCGCAACCGACGAACCAGCGCTTCGGCGAGCGCCGCCGGCTCGCGCACCTGCACGAGCACCGGTCCCAGCGCACGTGCGCGAACGAGCGCCGCTTCCTGCCGTTCGAGCGCCACCGCGAGCGACTCTCCCGATTCGAGCAGAGCCGTCACGCCGCTCACCAACATCCGCGGCGACAGAGCGAGGAACTTCCACACCGGGCCGTTGGCGGGCAGCATCGGGGCGACCGTCTGCTGCGGCGGCTTCACCCAGGCGAGCGCCGCGTGCACCCGCGCCCGAGGCTCGCCCGACCAGCGCCCGATGCGAAAGAAATGCAGCCGCACGTGCGCGTGCGCATAGGCATGCTTGCGCACCACCCACGGCAGCACGTCTTCGGGCGCCACGGCGATCTCCAGCTCTTCGGCCAGTTCGCGCACCAGCGCCTGCGCCGGCGTCTCGCCCGGCTCGACCTTGCCGCCGGGAAATTCCCAGTAGCCGGGATAGAACGTCCCCTCGGCGCGCTGCCCCAGCAGGACCGAGCCGTCGCTGCGGCGCAACACCGCCGCGGCCACATCCACGCGCTTCATGCTCACGCGTCCTGCCGCAGCAGGCCGTGCCGCCCTGCCCAGTCGCGCGCGAACTGCCAGGCCACCCGGCCGGAGCGCGAGCCGCGCTCGATCGCCCATTGCAGCGCCTCGGGGCGCGCCGCCTCGATCTCGACCTCGCCGGCACCGAACGAACGCAGCCAATGCGCGACGATGGTGAGATATTCCTCCTGCGAAAAGGGGTAGAACGACACCCACAGTCCGAAACGCTCGGAGAGCGAGATCTTCTCTTCCACCGCTTCGGCCGGATGCACCTCCTCGCCGACGTGGCGTGCGCCCTCGTTCTCATGGAAGAATTCCGGCATGAGATGGCGCCGGTTGGAGGTCGCGTAGAGGAGCACGTTGTCCGGCTGGGCCCACACCGAACCGTCGAGCACGCTCTTGAGCATCTTGTAGGCCGGCTCCCCTTCCTCGAACGAGAGATCATCGACGAAGACGATGAAACGCTCGGGCCGAGTCTCGAGGCAGGCAAGTACGTCGGGCAGATCGACCAGATCGGCCTTCTCCATTTCCACCAGCCGCAGCCCCCGATCGGCGTACTCGGTGAGCAGCGCCTTGACCAGGGAAGACTTCCCCGTGCCGCGCGCGCCCGTGAGCAGCACGTTGTTCGCCGGACGCCCGGCCAGGAACTGCTCGGTGTTGCGCACCACGCGCGCCTTCTGCGGCTCGATGTCCTTGAGATCGTCGAGCCGCAGGCGATGCGGCCGGCGCACGGGTTGCAGCACGCCGCGACCGCCCACGCGCCGGTACCAGTAGGCCAAGCCTTCCTCATCCGGCCAGCGCACCCCCGCCCCCTGCTTCGCCCCCAGTGCCTCCAGCGCCGCAGCCAGGCGCTCGAGTGCAACGACCAACCCCTGCACGTCCTTCGCTTCCATCGTCTCTCCGTCCGAACCGGGCATCGCACCCCTCGCCCATGAGGAGGATGAGTATACCTGCGTCCTGCCCGGAAACGCGCCTGCCCAAAGGCAGGACGATCGTCGGCACCCACGGGATCTCCCAGCGCCAGCCCAGCGCAAGGTTGGGTTCGAGGGCACTCCGATCACTCACGCAGGTACATGTTCGGCCAGCGGACGCACAGGGGGTTGCTCATGCTGCATGGCTTGCCATAAATCGTAATTCGCCTGCATCTGCAGCCAGGCCCGCGCCGTTGCGACCCCCGCCCGTTCCAGCCGTATCGCCAAATCAGGACTGATGCCCGCTTTTCCGTTGAGCACGCGCGATAACGCTACCCGCGACATCCCTAACCGCCGAGCCGCCTCCGTCACCGACAAGCCCAAAGCGTCGATCACTTCTTCCCTCAAGATTTCTCCCGGATGCGATGGATTGTACATGGCATTTTTCCATATGATATTTACATTTAAACACGGCTTTAATTATAATCGATATAATTTATGTCACATATGTTTCCATCTTTGAAGCGAAAAATGACCCTCCAGTTCTTATTGACGGTCATTGCCCAAAAGCCCACCATGTCTCCCTGCAAACGATGGAGCTTGAAGCCGGGCAATGCCAAATCCCGTGGCTCATGAGCCGCATCGAGCGCTGACAAGATGCGCCGCAATTTTGCTTCGTGACCCGGCTGTATCCCCTTGAGGGAACCACTCGCGTAGAACCAATACAGGCCCTTGTGAGCGAACTGACTCTCATCCATGGAATCTCCCCTCGGCAGGGGCGAAACTGTATCTCGTATCGATACAGTTGTCAATCTCTGCCCGCTCGCTCAAAAGGATACCCACTCGGTGAGCATCCGGGCACGGGGCGAGGCCGCCATCCGGCCGTGCAGCCGTCTGCTCGCGGTACCCTCACCGTTCCCGGGACAAGAAATCCATGAGGTCGGGCGCGCGGATCAGCCCAGGAATGCGCCTTCCCGACGGCAGAACGATCGTCGGCACCACCGAGATTCCCAACCGCCGGCCCAGCGCAAGGTTGTGTTCGAGCGCGCTCGCGTCACAGCCCGGCGACGCCGATGCCGGCTCTTTCCCTTCGAGCATCCACGCCCGCCATGCCCGCGCCCGATCCGGAGCGCACCAGATCTGCCGAGATTTTTCCCACGAATCCCCCTCCAGAATGGGATAGAGGAAGACATAGACGGTCACGTCGTCGACTGCCTCGAGTTCGCGCATCAGTTTCTTGCAGTATGCGCAATTCGGATCTTCGAACGAAACGATCTTCCGCGCCCCTGCGCCATGGACCATGGCGATCGCCCGTTCGAGGGGTAAACGAGAAAAATCGACGCGCTCGGCCCCGGCGCTTCGCTCCTGCCCAAACTCCGGCCAAGCCGCCTCGCCGCCGCTCACCACCGACGGCTCCCCTGCCGCTGTCAGCGTCCACACCAGACCCAGACCCGCCCACCATGCCATTCGTTTCCGCCCCTGCCGCATCGCCCCCTCCCTGCGCGATCGTCCCCCGTGCCATTATGCTCTTGGCGGATATACTTGGGGCCGGATTCCATCGCCCTCGACCACTCATGAGACGTTTCATTTCGCCGCGCCGCACGCTGCTTGCCGTGTTCCTCCTCGCCCTCGCTGCCTGCCGCGGCGAGGTGCCGCAAACGCCGCTCTGCGTCTGCCCGCCCACCGAACCTCCGCGCACGCCGCAAGCCACGCCTGCTTTGCGCGCCGAACCCGCCTCATGGGAAGCGCTTCCCGGCTGGCGCGCCGATCGCCCTTCGCAGGCGTGGGATGCTTTCTTGGCGGGCTGCCCGTGGCTCGAAACGCTCGATCCCGCGTGGCAAACGCTGTGCCGCGAGGCGCGCGAGCAGCCGCGCGAGGACGCGGTACTGCGCCATTTTCTGGAGCAACGCCTGCGGCCCTGGCGGCTCGTCGCGGTGCAGCCCGACGGCAGCGCCCGCGACACGGGGCTCGCCACCGGTTATTACGAACCGCTGATCGCCGCGAGCCGTACGCCGGATGCCCGCCACCGCACCCCCATCCTCGGACCGCCCGCCGACCTCGTCACCGTGGATCTGGGCGAGGTCGCGCCGGCGACGAAGAATCTGCGCCTCAAGGGCCGGCTGGAGGGCCATCGGCTCGTGCCCTATCACAGCCGCGCCGAGATCCGCGCCCTGGGCGAGCGGCTCCCTGCGCCGGTGCTCTTCTGGGCGGCCGACGAGCTCGATTTCTTCTTCCTGCAGATCCAGGGCTCCGGCCTGCTGCGTCTGCCCGATGGCGCCACCTTGCGCATCGGCTACGCCGATCACAACGGCCACCCGTACCGCTCCATCGGGCGCCTGCTCATCGACTCCGGCGAGCTCACCTTGCAGGAAGCCTCGGCACAGGGAATCCGGCGCTGGCTCGAACGCCACCCCGAACGGCGTCGGGAAGTGCTCGACGCCAACCCGGCCTATGTCTTCTTCCGTGAATTGCCCGCCGACGGCCCCGGTCCCCTCGGCACCCTGGGCGTGCCGCTCACGCCGCAGCGCAGCCTCGCGGTCGATCCGGCCCATCTGCCGCTGGGCGCGCCGCTCTACGCCGTGGTCTCGGGCACGCAACCGTTCGCCCGGCTGATGCTGGCGCAGGATACGGGTGGGGCCATCCAGGGGCCGCTGCGCGTCGACGTCTATGAAGGCAGCGGCAAGGAAGCGGGCGAGCGGGCCGGGCGCAGGCGCGACGAAGTCGCCCTGTGGCTGCTGTGGCCGGCCGATGCCGATCCGCCTGCGGCGAGCCGATGAAAAAGGCGCCCGCAGGCGCCTCGAGGAACACGGGACAAGCGGCTACTTCAGCAGCCGCCTTCCAGCCCCATCATCCGGCGGTAGAACGCGTGGAAATGCGGCATCCCCACTTCGAACGGCTCCTGATAGGGCCCGACCTCGTCCCTGCCCTCGGCCAGGAGCGCCTTGCGGCCGCGGTCCATGCGCTCGGCGATTTCATCGTCCTCGACCGCCGTTTCCATATAAGCCGCCTGCTGCGCTTCGACGTACTCTCGCTCGAACTCGACGATCTCTTCGGGATAATAGAATTCCACCACGTTGATCGTCTCGCTCACCGAAACCGGCCACAGGGTGCTCACCACCAGGGTATTGGGATACCACTCCACCATAACGTTGGGGTAGTACAGCATCCAGATCGCGCCGTGCTCGGGGAGTTTCCCTTGATGATAATCGAGTACCGCCTTGTGCCAGCGCGCATAGACCGGCGTGCCCGGCTTGTCGAGCGCCGTAATGCCCACGCGCTGTACGGAGTACCATTCGCCGAACTGCCACTCGAGGGCGCTGCAATCGACGAAATTGCCCAGCCCCGGATGGAAGGGCACGACGTGGTAATCCTCGAGATACACCTCGACGAAAGTCTTCCAGTTGTAGTGGCAGTCGTGGCGCACGACCCGGTCGAGCTTGTAGCCGGAGAAGTCGAACCAGCGGGCAAGCTCCATGCCAGCGAGATCGGCCGCCGCCGAGCGCGGCCCGCGGAAGAGGAGCCCGTTCCACGATTCCAGCGCCTCGCGCTGCAGGTTCAGGCAGGGCGTCTCGGAAAAATGCGGCGCGCCCACGAGCCTGCCTGTCAGATCATAGGTCCAGCGGTGCAGAGGGCAGACGACGTGCTCGGTCTTCCCTTCCCCCTGCAGCATGATGGCCTGCCGATGGCGGCAGACGTTGGACAGCAGCGCCGGCCCCTGGGCATCGCGCACCAGCGCCTTGGCGTGGTCGAGCCACTCGAGCGAGCGGTAGGAACCGAGTTCCGGCACCATGGCCTCGTGCCCGACATAGCCCGGCCCCTGACGGAAAAAAACCTCCAGCTCGCGGCGAAACAGCGCCTCGTCGAAATACCACGACACCGGAAATTGCAACGCCGCCGGCTGCAGACGGACCCCAGAACCCATCTCCGACATGATCGAACCCTCCATGGACGAAAGGACCCGACCTCGACGCCGAGGTCGCCGAAAGAGCGCGGGATGGTACCACGAAACGAATGCAAGGGGTTGATCGAGCGAAAAATCTTCCGCCTCGCCCTGATCGGATTCATTCCAGCCGCACGAGCAGCCCTTTGAGATATTCGCTCTCGGGCACCGCCAGACCCACCGGATGATCCGGTCCGGCCTGCAGGCGGGCGAGCACCTGCGCGTCGCGCCCGTTCTTGGCGGCGCACTCGGCCACGATCTCGCGGAATTCCTCCGTGCCGATGCCGCCGGAGCAGGAAAACGTCATCAAAAGCCCGCCGGGGGCGACCAGGCGCATGCCGTGCAGGTTGACGTCGCGATACGCCCGCCGCGCCTGGGGCACGTGAGCCGCCGAGGGAGCGAACTTGGGCGGATCGAGGATGACGAGGTCGAAGCGCTCGCCGTCGCGCTCCCACTCGCGCAGCAGAGTGAAGACGTCGGCCTCGAACCAGCGCGCCCGATCCGCCGGCAATTCGGCATCGAGGGCGAGGTTGCGCCGCGCGAGTTCCAGCGCCGGACCGCTCGAATCGATCGAGCAGACCTCGCGCGCGCCGCCCGCGAGCGCGTGCAGCGAAAACCCGCCGCTGTAGCAAAACGCATTGAGCACCCGCGCCCCCTCGGCGAGCTGCCCGGCGAGCCGCCGGTTCTCGCGCTGATCGAGATAAAAGCCGGTCTTGTGCCCCTGCACCACGTCGACGAGCAGACGCACGCCGTACTCCTCGATCACCACCGTCTCGGGCAAGGTTCCAAAAACGAGCCCCGTGCGCGGTTCCAGCCCTTCGAGCCGGCGCGCGCCGGAATCCGACCGCTCGTAGAGCGCCTCCAGCTCCGGCAAGGCGCGCCGGATGGCATCGACGATGGCCTCGCGCCAGCGCTCGGCCCCGGCAAAGGTCATCTGCAACACCGCCACCGCGCCGAAGCGATCGAGGATCACGCCGGGCAGGCCGTCGGCCTCGCCGTGCACCAGCCTCAGACCCTGCTGCCCGCGCAAGAGGGGATGCGCCAGACGCCGGGCGATCGCCTGGGCGATGCGCCGCCGGAAGAAGGCGTGATCGACGGGCGAATCCGGCGTGAAGTGCCACACCCTCGCGCGGATGCGCGAAGCGAGCGACACCCCGGCGCGCGCGAGCGGCGTGCCGTCGTGGCGCGCCACGAGCACGGTGTCGCCGTTTCTCACCGGCCCGTCGATGCGCTCGACGCTGGTGTCGAAAATCCAGGGGTGACGCCGCATGAGCGAGCGCTCCCGCCCCGGTTTGAGGATCAAGGTCACCATGAAGACATTCCGTTCTATTTGCGTTTGGCCCGCGGATGGGCCGCGTCGTAGATGCGTGCCAGATGCTGGAAATCGAGCCGGGTATAGACCTGGGTGCTGGCGATCGAGGCGTGTCCCAGGAGTTCCTGTACCGCCCGCAGGTCGCCCGAGGATTGCAGCAGGTGACTGGCGAAGCTGTGGCGCAGCCGGTGCGGATGGAGGCTCCCTTCCACGCCATGCTTGCGCCCCCAGCGCACCAGGCGGCTTCCCACCCCCTGAGGGGAGAGGCGCGTGCCCTCGCGGCTCACGAAGAGCGCCTTCTCGCCCGGCGCCACGAGCTCGGCGCGCAGCGCGAGCCACTGGTGCAGCGCCGCGATGGCCGTGCGCCCCAGCGGCACGGTGCGGCGTTTGCCGCGTTTTCCGGTCACGCTCACCCAACCCTGGTCGAGATCGAGGCAGGCGGGATCGAGGTCGAGCGAGACGAGCTCGGCCACCCGCAGCCCCGTGGCGTAGAGGAGTTCGGCCATGGCGCGGTCGCGCACCTCCAGCCCCGCCTCGGGCGCGGCGTCGAGCACGCGCTGCGTCTCGTCCACCCCCAGCGCCTTGGGCAAAAGGCGCGGCGCACGCGGCGCGCGCAGCCCGTCGGCGGGGTTGGCCGCCACCCAACCCTGGCGCAGCGCCCAGCGGTAGAACCCGCGCCAGCACGACAGGCGGCGCGCGAGCGAACGCGGCGCCAGACCCTGCCCGTGCGCCCGGGCGAGCGCCGCGCGTAAGGCAGCCGCATCGGCGCGCAGCGGCTCGCCGCCCGTGGCCTCGGCCAGGGCCGCGAGTTCCAGCCGGTAGGCACGCACGGTCGCCGTGGCGCTGCGGCGCTCGGCCTCGAGCGCGACGAGGTAGCGCTCGATCGCGTCGGGCAGCTTGGCTTCGTCCATGAGGCTCACGCCGCCTCGCGGCAGCGGGCGAGCGCCGCTGCCGCGAGCTCGCCGATACGCCGCAGAAAGACGGTTCCCATCGCCGGGTAGAAGCGCTGCGGCTCGGGACTGCCGAGCGCCAGCAACCCCACGCCCTCCTCGGGCACCGGTAGCGGCAACACGGCGCAGGAGGCGACGTCGGTACCGAGCCAGGCGGCAAGCGCCGGATGCGGCGGCGAGCCCACGTGCACCTCGGCGAGCGTGCGGGCGAATTCGGCCAGCGCCTCGGGCAATTCCGCCGCGAGCCAACCGGGCAGCCCCAGGCGCACCGTCGGCACGGCGAATTCTTCGCTGAGCGCGCGCGTGAGGATGTGGCGCACCTGCGGCCGCGTCTCCGCCCCGATGAGCGCGAGCGCGAGGCGATGCAGTTTCTCGGCGAGCTGGTCGTTCTGCCGCCCGATCTGCAGGAGCTGGGCGAATTTCTCTTCCAGCGCCTGGAGCTGACCGCGCAGCAGGCTCGCCTGATGCTGCGCGAGCGACACCGTCCCCCCCGGCCCCTCGGAGGGCAGGGCCAGTGAGACCACCAGCGCTGGCTCGCGCAGGAAGAAATCCGGATGCTCCTGCAGATAACGGCATACGTCGTCGTGCGAGCAGCTCATCGCGGCAGCTCCCGGGGCTGGTCGAGATCGATCACGCCTTCGAACACCGTGCGCGCCGGCCCGATCATGATCACGGGCTGGCCGGGACCGGCCCACTCGATGCGCAGCCGCCCGCCGCGCGTGTGCACCGTCACCGGCGGGCGCAGCAGCCCGCGCAGGGTGCCGGCCACCACCGCGGCGCAGGCGCCCGTGCCGCAGGCAAGCGTCTCGCCCGCCCCGCGCTCGAACACCCGCAGCCGGATCGCATCGGGCGCGAGCACCTGCATGAAGCCGACGTTGACGCGCTCGGGAAAACGGGGATGGCGCTCGATCTGCGCGCCGAGCTCGGCCACCGGCGCCCGATCGACGTCCTCCACCACCAGCACCGCGTGGGGATTGCCCATGGAGACCGCCGTGAGTTCCACCCGCGCGCCATCGACTTCGAGCGTCTGCACCACCGCGTCCGTGTCGCTCACGAAGGGGATGCGTGCGGGCTCGAGTACCGGCACCCCCATGTCGACGGCCACCTCATCTGCTTCGCGCAGCTCGGGTTCGATCACGCCGCTCGCCGTCTCCACGCGCAGGCGCCGCTTGCTGGTGAGCCCTTTCTCCACCACGAAACGGGCAAAGCAGCGCGCGCCGTTGCCGCACTGCGCCACCTCGCCGCCGTCGGCGTTGAAGATGCGGTAGCGGAAATCGGCGTCGGGACGGGTAGGCGGCTCCACCAGCAGGAGCTGGTCGCAGCCGATGCCGAAATGCCGGTCGGCGAGCCAGCGCACCAGTTCAGGCGAAGGGGTGAAGCGCTGGCGGATCGCGTCGATGACGACGAAATCGTTGCCCAGACCGTGCATCTTGGTGAAATGGAGGAGGTTCATGTCCTCAGCGCCTCGTCGAGGAGTTCGATCCAGTGCTGCACCGGCACGTTCGCGCCCTGTTCCAGGTGGGTGATGCAGCCGATGTTGGCCGAGGCGATCCGGGCCGGGGCGTGCTCGGTGAGCGCGGCGAGCTTGTTGCGCTTGAGCGCCTCGGCCAATTCCGCCTGCAGCAGGGAGTAGGTTCCGGCCGAGCCGCAGCACAGGTGCGCATCGCGCACCGGAACGAGCGTGTAGCCCGCGCGCGCGAGCAGCCGTTCCACCACCCCGCGCACTTTCAGGCCGTGCTGCAGCGAACAGGGGGCGTGAAAGGCCACGGCGCCGCGCGGGGTCGGCTGTGCCAGCAGGAGCGCCTCGAGCGAAGCGGATTCGGCGGCGAGCACTTCGCTCACGTCGCGCGCCCGCTGCGCCACCTGCGCCGCCCTGTCGGCATAGACCGGATCCTCGGCGAGCCAGAAGCCGTAGTCGCGCACCTGCGCCGCACAGCCGGAAGCGGTGATGAGGATGCCCTCGACTTCGCCCGCCTCGATCGCCGGCCACCAGGCGTCGATGTTGCGCCGCGCCCGCGCGCGCGCCCGCTCCTGCTCGTCGAGGTGCCATTCGATCGCCCCGCAGCAGCCCGCCCCCGGCGCCGCCTCGAGCGAGATGCCCAGGCGGTCGAACACGCGCTCGGCCGCCGCGTCGATCGCCGGCTTGAGCTCGGGCTGAACGCAGCCTTCCAGCCGCCACCAGCGGCGCGCGTGCTGTGCCGCCGGCCGGGGCCCGGCTTCCTGAGGGGCCGGAATCTTCCCGGCCAGGGAATCTGGCAGCACCCCCTTGCCCATACGGGCGAGCCGCAGCGCCGCGGCGAAGCGTTTTCGCTCGGGCAGCACGCGCGCGAGCGCCCAGCGCTTGGCCCGCTCGGCGAGCGGCCGTGGCACGCGCGCATCGACTTCGTGCCGGCCGATGTCGAGCAGATGGGCGTACTCCACGCCCGAGGGACAGGTCGTCTCGCAGGCGCGGCAGGTGAGGCAGCGGTCGAGGTGCTGCTGGATGGCGCGCGTAGGCGGCACCCCTTCGAGCACCTCCTTGATCTGGTAGATACGCCCGCGCGGCCCGTCGAGTTCGTCGCCGAGCAGCTGGTAGGTAGGGCAGGTGGCGGTGCAGAAGCCGCAGTGCACGCACTTGCGCAGGATGGCGTCGGCCACCCGGCCGGCGGGGGTGTCACGGATGAAATCGGCCAGATTCGTCTGCATCGCTCACTCCAAGGGCAAGCGGCGCGCGAACACGCCGTCGGGGTCGAATGCAGCCTTGAGCCGCGCTTCGATGGCGCGCTCGGCGGCGCCACGCGGCGCGAACACGCGCCCACCGGTCCGGGCACCGCGCCAGCGCATGGCATGTCCGCCCACGGCGCGGGCGCGCTCGAACCAGGAATCGTCGGCCGCCGGCCGGCGTAGCCAGCGCAACCCGCCGCCCCATTCGACGAGCGCATCCTCCGCATCCGCCCAGGCGGGCGTGGTCGGCGGCAGCGCCAGGCGCCACAGCACCTCGCCCTCCTGCAGCTTCCAGGCGGGCAGCCGCTGCTCGCGCACGTCCTCCCAGAAAACGCGAGCCGCCTCCTCGGGCAGCACCTCGCCGCCCAGGCGCGTCGCGGCCGCTTCCACCGCCGCCCGGGCGCCGGCAAGGCGCAGGGTCGATTCCCCCTGCCACCACACGCCCGCCGACAGCGGCAGCGGCTGCCCCGCCAAACGGTTGAAGCGCTCGATCGCCTCGTCCTGGCTGCAGGCAAAGCGCAGGGTACGGGTAGCCGGAGGCAGCGGCAGCACTTTCAGCGACACCTCCAGAATCACCCCTAGCGTGCCGAGCGAGCCGGCAAAGAGCCGGGAGACGTCATAGCCGGCGACGTTCTTCATCACCTCGCCGCCGAAGCGCAGCACCCGTCCCTGACCATCGAGCACCCGAACCCCCAGCACGTAGTCGCGCAGCGCCCCGTGCCCCCAGCGGGTCGGGCCGGAGAGGCCGGAGGCCACCGCCCCGCCGATCGTGGCCGAGTCGGCGAAGTGCGGCGGCGAGAAAGGCAACCATTGCCGGTGCTGCGCGAGCAGCGCCTCCACTTCCGCGAGCGGCGTGCCGCCATAGGCGGTGAGCACCAATTCCGAGGGCTCGTAGCGGATGATGCCGGAGAGCATACCCACTTCCAGCGGCTCGGCTTCTGGGTCCGACGCGCCGTACCAGGATTTGCTGCCCCCGCCGCGGATCTCCAGCCGCCTGCGCCCGCACGCCTCCAACACCTGCTCGCGCAGGCGATCGACGATCGCGTTCATTGCTCCTCCTGTCGTTTTTTTCGGCGTCGCTCGGCAAGCCGCGCCTCGTCGCGCAGCCACAGCAAGGAACCGATCAGCCCCAGCACGGGAATGCCAACCAATAACAGCTGCACCCAAGCTCGCTCGCTCACGCCGTTCAAAAGCGCGGCAATTCGGCAAACGGCAGCTTGCCGCGCGACACGCGCATCCGGCCGTATTCGGCGCAGCGGTGCAGCGAGGGAATCGCCTTGCCGGGGTTCAGGATCCCCGCCGGGTCGAAAGCCGCCTTCACCTGGAAGAAGGCTTCGAGCTCCACGGGAGAAAACTGCACACACATCTGGTTGATCTTTTCCACGCCCACACCGTGCTCGCCGGTGACCGTACCCCCGAGCCGTACCGAGAGCTCCAGGATGTCGGCCCCGAACGCTTCGGCCCGCTCCCATTCGCCAGGGCGGTTGGCGTCGAAGAGAATCAAAGGATGGAGGTTGCCGTCGCCGGCATGAAAGACGTTGAGGCAGCGCAGCCCGTATTCGCGCTCCATCTCGGCGATCGCCTCCAGCATCTCGCCCAGGGCCTTGCGCGGAATCGTTCCGTCCATGCAGTAGTAGTCGGGCGAGACGCGCCCGGCGGCCGGAAACGCCGCCTTGCGTCCAGCCCAGAAGCGCAGCCGCTCCTCCTCGTCGCGCGAGACGCGCCACTCGGTGGCGCCGCAGCGCTCGAGCACCGCTCCCATGCGCGCGATCTCTTCTTCCACCTCCTCGGGCGTGCCGTCGGACTCGCACAGCAGCACCGCCGCGGCCTGAAGCGGATAGCCGGCGTGGACGAAATCCTCCGCGGCGATCGTCGCCCCCTGGTCCATCATCTCCAGCCCCGCGGGGATGATGCCTTCGGCGATGATCGCGGCCACCGCCTCGCCGGCGGCGCGCACCGAGTCGAAGGCGGCGAGGATGCAGCGCGCCGTCTGCGGCCGGGGCAGCAGTTTCACCGTGATCTCGGTGACCACCGCCAGCATTCCCTCCGAGCCGATCGCCAGCGCGAGCAGGTCGTAGCCCGGCGCATCGGGGGCGAGGCTGCCAAAAACGACGGGCTCCCCTGCGGCGGTGTAGCCGCGCACGCGCAGCACGTTGTGCACCGTGAGGCCGTACTTCAGGCAATGCACGCCCCCGGAATTCTCGGCCACGTTGCCCCCCAGGGTACAGGCGATCTGCGAGGACGGATCGGGCGCGTAATAGAGCCCGTACGGCGCGGCTGCTTCCGAAATGGCGAGGTTACGCACTCCCGGCTGCACCGTGGCGGTACGTGCGAAGGGGTCGAGGGCGAGGATGCGGTTCAAGCGCGCGAGCGACAGCACCAGCCCCTGCGGGTGCGGCAGCGCCCCGCCAGAGAGCCCCGTGCCGGCTCCGCGCGGCACGACCGGCACCCGCAGACGGTGACAGGTCTGGAGCAGTGCCACCACCTCTTCCTCGCTGCGCGGCAGGGCCACCGCCCAGGGCAGTTCGCGGAAGGCCGAAAGGCCGTCGCACTCGTAGGCGCGAAGTTCGGCCTCGTCGTGGATCAGTGCGTCTTCGGGCAGCAGTCGGCGCAGTTCGGCGACGAACGCCTCGCGACCGACGGTCGGAGCGGGGGGATCGGACGGGGTCTCAGCCATCGACGCGCTCCAAATGGGCAGAAGGTTCTTCGACGGGGGCCTCCACCGGGCACAGCACATCGGCGACGCGATCCGCCGTTCCCTCCAAGTGGCGCTCGGCCGCGCGCCGCGCCGCCGCCGGATCGCCCGCGCGCACCGCCTCGAGGATCTCGCGGTGCTCGGCGTTAGCCAGAACGGGCCAATCGCGCACGCGTCCCTCTTCGCCCCAGAGGACGCGGTGCACGGCGGCATTTTTCACGCCCAGATACTCCTGGAAGCGCTCGACCTCGGGATTGTGCGTGGCGCGGGCGAGCGCCAGGTGGAATTCGTCGTCCCACTGCGCCCCGGTTACTCCATCGGCGGGTGTGTGCGCCGCCTGCTGAGCCCAGCGGTCCATGGCAGCCACTACGGCTTCGAGATGATGGAGATCAGCCTGACTGCGCCGCAGTGCCGCCAGTTCGGCCACCCCCGTTTCGAAGACCTTGCGCAATTCCAGGATATGGCGCAGCTCTTCGAGCACGTCGACTTCCTCGACGTTCTTGAGATGGAACCCCTTGCGGCCGGGACGATCGATCACGTACGTGCCCGAACCCTGTCGCGCCGTGACCACCCCTTCGGCCTTCAGATGGGCGATGGCCTCGCGCACCACCGTTCGACTCACCCCGAATTTCGCACACAAGGTATGCTCCGAAGGCAAGCGGGCTCCCCGGGGATGATGGCCGGCGAGGATGGCTTCGACCAACGATTGGACCACCCGCTCACATTCCCGCGTTGTTTTTTTTCGTGTGTTCATGGCCTTGGCTGCGTGGATGAGCTCACGAGGAATTTACACGCAAGCCGGGCCAGGATCAAGCGGCACGCTCGAGCAAGGGGCGGGCGATGGCCTCCAACCCCTGTTGCTGTATGGCCTCGAGCCGCTGCAGCTGCTGCTCGAGCCGCTCTCGCTCCGAACGCAATTCGGCCAGCTGGGATTCCAGCGACTCGGCCGCCTGATGCACCCGCACGATGCCGTTCATGCGCAATTCGAGTTCGGTCTTCTTCTCTTTCAGGGCCGCCTCGAGCGGCAACAGCGCCTGCCGCACCCAGGTTGCCGCCTCGCGGTGCATCGCCTCCCAGCGATGCTGGACTTCGCTCGCGACCAGGGAAAGGAATCGCTCGATGACACCCGACTTGGTATGCACGAGCATGGTGCCCCAGCTCGCGAGCTGGCGCAGGGCCAGGGTTCGCGCCGTCTCGAGCGAAGCACGCGCGGCGGCGAAATCGAGCGGGGCCGGCGCTCGGCAGTCGATGCCGTGCTCCACCTCGAGCTGGCGCATCATGGCCGTGAGCATTTCGTGGATTTCCTTTGCCTTGGCCTGCGCCCGGTCGACGAGCGCAAACACCCGCTCGAAGAACTGCTCGATGCGTTCCTTGAGATCCGAGGAAAAGGCCGCCATTTCCATCTGATGGCGCACGTCGGTGAGCTCGAAGCGGAACCGCGACACCGCCACCGCGTCGAGCAGCTCCCGGCACTGTTTGGCGTAGACGGCCCGGGTAGCCTGATAGCGGCGCAGGGCTGCGTCGAACTCTTCCTTCTCCGCCTGGGCCTTGCGCAGCAGATAGGCCACGCGGCTGCGGTTCTGGCCCCGCAGGGCGGCCAGCTCGGATTCTTGCGCCGCCACCGCCGACAGACGCTCACGCACCATCCCCGCCGCCAGCGCGCCGATCTCGCGAAAGGCAGCCGCCACCGCCTCGCGCGTGAGCGCCTGTCGCTTGCCGAGCAGATCCTGCGACAAGGCCTGTTCGAAAGGCTCGATGCGGCTGCGGCGCAAGAGCGCCTCGTCCCCATGGATGCGCGCAGCCAGCGCCTTCTGCGCCGACAGCGGGAAGACGTGCTCCGGGCGCACCTCCAGCATGCGGGCCACGGACTGGACCTGGGCGGCGATCTCGCGCTCGATCTCGGCTTCGGTGCGGATGCCGTCCCACAGCGAGTCGATCTTGTTGAGCGCGACGAGGCAACCCTCGTCGGGATCGACGCGCGACTCGAGCACGTAATGGCGCCAGATCTTCATGTCGCTCTGGGTGACGCCCGTGTCGGCAGCCAGCACGAAGACCACGGCGTGGGCCTGCGGCAGCAGCGAGAGGGTGAGCTCCGTCTCGGCGCCGATGGCGTTGAGCCCCGGCGTGTCGAGAATCACCAGCCCGCGGGCGAGCAGCGGGTGCGGATAGCGCACGATGGCATGGCGCCAGGCGGGCACTTCCACGAGGCCGCCTTCACCGGGCACCAGCCCCTCTTCCCCGCTCGGGTCGATGTGAAAGCCCAGGGACTCGGCCTCGTCGACGGGAATACGCCGGGTTTCGCCCACGCGCTCAAGCGCCTGCTGCACCGAGGCCAGATTCTCCGGGTTGTAGGACTGCACGCTCCAGCACTCGCGCCGACGCCGCGCCTCGTGCAACGAGACGATCTCGCGGCGCGTGTCGATCGGCAGCAACAGCACCTCCGGGCGCGCCCCCTCGAACCATTCGATCTCGGTAGGGCACATGGTGGTGCGTCCGCTACGCGAAGGCAGCGCCCGCGCACCGAGCGAAGAGAAGACGAGCGCGTTGATGAGCTCTGACTTGCCGCGCGAAAACTCCGCCACGAAGGCCAGACGCAGGCACTCCTCGCGCAGCCGCTCGCGGGCGGCATCGAGCCGGCTCCTGAACACCTCGTTCGCCACGCCCAGGGATTCCAGCGTGCGGGCGAGCGACTCCAGCGCATCGAGCGCCCCGTGGCGCCATTCGTCATAAGCCGTGAAATACCGTTCGAGACTCACCGCCAATCCCCGCGCATGGGAACATCGCATAAGCTTACCATGCCGCTCGCCCCGGAGATTGGCAAACCGGGCAAAAGAACGTGCTTCGCCCCCCTTGGAGCACCCGCCGCACCGGCGCAGCGCAACGCGGACAGGGTTCGCCTTCGCGTCCATACACCGCGAGCCGGTCGCGGTATTCACCCCCCTTTCCTTCCACCGTGCGGTGATCGCGCAGGGTCGTGCCGCCGGCGGCGATCGCCGCCTCGAAGAGCGCCCGCAGCGCCGCGAGCAGCCGCGCCCAATCGTCTTCGTCGAGCGTTCCCGTCGGCCGGCCCGGATGGATACCGGCGAGAAAGAGCGCCTCGCAGGCGTAGATGTTGCCGGCGCCCGCCACCACGTCGCCGGAAAGCAGCACTTCCTTGATCGCCCGCCGCCGCCCCTGCACCCGGGAACGCGCAAAGGCTGGCGTGAGCCGCGCGTCCCACGGCTCCAGCCCCAGGCGCACCTCCAGCGCCCGCTCGGCGGCCGCATCCAGCGGCAGGATGAGGCCGAAACGCCGCGGATCGGTATAGCGCAGCAGACTCCCTTCGAAGAGGAAATCCACGTGATCGTGCCGCCCCGGCGGCACGTCCGGCGCAACGAAGCCGAGCCGCCCGCTCATGCCCAGATGTACGAGCAGCGTACCTTCCGCGAAACGCCACAGCAGGTACTTGCCGCGCCGCTCCACCCGCAGCAGCCGCCGCCCGATCCAAGGCTCGAGCGGGGGCACCGGCCGCCGCAGGCGCGGCTCGCGCACCTGCACTTCCATCAGGCACCGTCCGGCGATGCGCGCATCCAGTCCCCGGCGCACCGCCTCCACTTCGGGCAGCTCAGGCATCCTATCCCCCCAGGCGCTGCAGGGCGAGCAACACCCCCATCCCCACAAGGAAAGGGAGCCACGGATTGCGCCAGCGCAGCGCGACGAGCACCACCGCCACCGCCGCGGCCAAGCGCGGCGAGAGAAAGTCCAGCGGCTGCCCCGTGCCGCCGACCAGCTCCGGCGCGATCAAGGCGCCCAGCGCTGCCGCCGGCGCGAAGCGCAGGAACCGCTGCAAGCCCGCCGGCAGACGCACCCGCTCACCCGCGAGCAGGAACGCCCCGCGGGTGAGCCAGGTGGCGAAAAACATCACGGCGAAGACGCCGTACAGACCCAACCCTTCCATCATCCTCTCCGCCGGCGCAAGGCCGCCATCCGGTCGAACAGCACCCCCACCGCCAACCCCACGGCCACTGCGGCGATCACCCCCGTACGCAGCGGCAGGTTACGCAGCACGAGCGCCGCAATCCCCGCCGCGAACGCCGTGGCCAGCATCGCCCGGTCGCGGCACAACGGCACCAACAACACCAGCAGGGCGATCGTCCCCATGAACCCCAAGGACCAATCCGCCGGCACCCACCCCGCGCCAAAAATCCCCAAGGCCGTCGCCGCCTGCCACGACACCCAGCACCACAGCGCCGCACCGGCGAACATCCCCCAGCGCCGCTGCGGGTCGCGTTCCTCGAGCAGCGGCGGCCCCAACACGATGAACACCGCATCGACCAGACCGTAGCTCGCCGCCACCCGACGCGCCCATGGCTGATCGTGGAACGCGGGCGACACCGCCGCACTGTAGATCACGAAGCGCAGGTTGAGCACCGTCGCGGTGAGCAGGATCAGCCACAGCGGCGCCCCGCCCATGAGCAGCGGCAAGGTGCCCAACTGCGCCGTCGCCGCGTAGACGAAGAGATTCATCGCCAGAGACTCCCCCACCGAGAGGCCGCTCGCGCGCATCGCCAGACCCGTGGCGATTGCCCAGGGGATGAGCCCCAGCGACACGGTGAAGATGCGGCGAACCCCCTCCCGCATCCCCTCGCGCACGGCCGGGTTCATCGCCGCCCCCGGCTGCCACGCCGTCCAGCGGCTTGCGGCGCCGAAGGCGCATCCTGCCACGGCACCAGCTGGTCCGGTCGATTGCCGATGAGATCGCGCCGCCCCATCTTCAGCAGCGCCTCGCGGATGAGCGGCCAGTTGGCCGGATCGTGCCAGCGCAGCAGCGCCTTGTGCAGCCGCCGACGCCGCCCCTCGCGCACCACCTCCACCGTCTCGCCGCGCGCGAGCGGCCGCAGCGGATTGCGCCCGCTGTGGTACATCGCCGTGGCGAGCGCCATCGGCGTGGGTAAAAAGGTCTGCACCTGGTCGGGCCGAAAGCCGTTCTTCTTCAGCCACAGCGCTAGCGCCACCATGTCCTCGTCGGAAGTGCCCGGATGCGCGGCGATGAAGTACGGGATCAGCTGCTGGTTCTTGCCCGCCTCGCGCGAGAAGCGTTCGAAGAGGGCGCGGAACTGCTCGAAGGTCTCCACCCCCGGTTTCATCATCTTGGAGAGCGGCCCCGGCTCGGTGTGCTCCGGCGCGATCTTCAGCCGCCCGCTCACGTGATGGGTGACGAGCTCGCGCACATACTCGGGCGAGCGCACCGCCAGATCGTAGCGCACGCCCGAACCGATGGTGATGCGCTTCACCCCCGGCACCTGCCGCGCACGGCGATAGAGCCGGATGAGCGGCGCATGGTCGGTATCCAGGTTCGGGCAAATGCCGGGATAGACGCAGGACAGGCGCCGGCAATGGCGCTCGATCGCCGGATCCTTGCAGCGCATCCGGTACATGTTCGCCGTCGGTCCGCCCAGGTCGGTCACGTGCCCGGCAAAGCCCGGCGTGCGGTCGCGGATCGCCTCGATCTCGCGCAGGATGGAGTCTTCCGAACGGCTCTGGATGATGCGCCCCTCGTGCTCGGTGATGGAGCAGAACGTGCAGCCGCCGAAACAGCCGCGCATGATGCTCACCGAGAACTTGATCATCTCCCAGGCCGGAATGTGCGCCTGCCCATAGCTCGGATGGGGACGACGCGCGTAGGGCAAGCCGTAGATGAAATCCATCTCGGCGGTAGACAGCGGCAGCGGCGGGGGATTGACCCACACCTCGCGCGCCCCCGGCCCTTCGCCGTGGCGCTGCACCAGGGCACGGGCGTTGCCCGGGTTCGATTCCAGATGCATCACGCGCGAGGCATGCGCATAGTGCAGGGGATCGTCGCGCACCGCCTCGAACGAAGGCAGGCGCACCACCTCGCGGCTGCGGTCGCGCTTGGCGCCCACGTGCTCTCGACCCTCGGCGGGCTGCGGCGCGGAGGGCATGGGACGCACGGCGTAGGGATCGGGCGGAGGCATGGAACGTCCGGGCGCCTCGATCTCGCTTGCGTCGATCTCGCGCCAGTCCGCCTGCGGTTTCCAGCCCGGCGGTACCGCGAACACCGTGCCGCGCAGATCGCGGATCGAACCGATGGGCTCGCCCTCATCCAGCCGGCGCGTGAGCGCGAGCAGAGCCCGCTCCGCGTTGCCGTAGAGCAAAATATCGGCCTTCGCGTCGAGCAGCACCGAGCGGCGCACTTTCTCCGACCAGTAATCGTAGTGCGCCAGCCGCCGCAGGCTCGCCTCGATTCCCCCCAGCACCACCGGCACGCCAGGAAAGGCCTCGCGCACCCGCTGCGCATAGACGATCACCGCCCGGTCCGGGCGCTTGCCCGCCACTCCGCCCGGCGTATAAGCGTCGTCCGAACGGATGCGCCGCTCGGAGGTATAGCGGTTGACCATGGAATCCATGTTGCCGGCGGTGATGCCGAAATACAGCCGCGGGCGCCCCAAGGCCTTGAACGGCTCGGCGCTGTGCCAATCCGGCTGGCTGAGGATGCCCACGCGATAGCCGTGCGCTTCCAGGAAACGCGCGAGCAGCGCCATGCCGAAACTCGGATGGTCGATGTACGCGTCCCCCGTCACCAGGATCACGTCGCACGCCTCCCACCCCAGCCGCGCCATTTCCGCGCGCGTCATCGGGAAGAACGGCACCGGCGCCCGGCCGCTCGCCGGCGCGATGATCGTATCCTCCCCCCTGTCTTCCGTCTGCTGCATCGTCTCTCGCCCTTCGCCCGCCTTGCCGGGCTCATCGATTCTCATTATCCTACGCAAAGAACGCTTCTGGAGCGAATCCCATGCCCCCCGATCGCACCGGCACCGTCGGCCTGTTCGCCACCTGCCTCATGAACGCGATGCGGCCCAACATCGGCTTTGCCGCGGCGCGGCTCCTCGAAGACGCCGGCTGGCGCGTCGAAGTTCCGCGCGAGCAGACCTGCTGCGGTCAGCCCGCCTACAACGGCGGCGACGAAGACGCCGCCCGCGCGCTCGCCCGCCGCACCATCGCCCAGTTCGAAGCCTTCGATGCCCTCGTGGCCCCCTCCGGCTCATGCCTGGCCACCCTCAAGCACGACTACCCCCGCCTGCTGCGCGACGACCCCCTCTGGGCTGGCCGTGCCCAGGCGCTCGCCGACAAATCCTGGGAACTCCTCACGTTTCTCCACGAACGAGTCGGCCCCGAGCACATCCGCAGCCGCTTCCCCCATCGTGTCACCTACCACGACAGCTGCTCGGGGCTGCGCCAGCTCGGCATCCACGAGGCGCCCCGGGCATTGCTTGCCCGCGTCGAAGGGCTAAGACTCGTCGAAGCCGAAGAACGCGAAGTCTGCTGCGGCTTCGGCGGCACCTTCAGCGTCAAGTATCCCGCCCTCTCCGAGCGCCTCGCTGAAAACAAGGTGCAGCGGCTGCTCGCCACCCGCGCCGAGGTCGTGCTCGGGGGCGACCTCGGCTGTCTGCTGCACCTCGCCGGGCGGCTTTCCCGCATCTGCGCCCCGGTGCGCGTCTATCACACGGTCGAAGTGCTCGCCGGCCTGGCCGACGGCCCCGGCATCGGCCAGGCCTGAACGGAGCGACCCCATGCAGATCCGCACCCGCGAGTTCGTCCCCCGCGCCACCTTCGCCCTGCACGACCCACTGCTGCAGCGCGCCCTCGCCAACGCCGCCGGCGGATTCATCGGCAAACGCGCCAAGGCCGTCGCCGAAGTGCCCGAGTTCGAGGCCCTGCGCGAAGCCGCCCGACAGCGCAAGGACGAGATCCTCGCCGAGCTCGACCTCTGGCTCGAACGCTACGAAGCGCAGGTACGCGCCGTGGGCGGCCAGGTCCACTGGGCACGCGACGCCGAAGACGCCCGCGCCATCATCCGCGCCCTGTGCGCCCGCGCCGGCGCCAAGACCGTGGCCAAAGGCAAATCCATGGTCTCGGAAGAAATCGGGCTCAACGAGGCGCTTGCCGTCGACGGGCTCGAAGTGATCGAAACCGATCTGGGCGAATACATCGTGCAGCTGGCCAAGGAACCGCCCTCGCACATCATCGCCCCGGCCGTACACAAGACCAAAGAGCAAGTCGCCGAACTCTTCGCCGAGCACCACGGCACCACCCCCGAGCCCACGGTCTCCGGCCTCGTCACCGAAGCGCGCCAGCAGCTGCGGCGCGCCTTCTTCCGTGCCGACGTGGGCATCACCGGCGCGAATTTCCTCATCGCCGAAACCGGCGCCTCGGTCATCGTCACCAACGAAGGCAATGGCGACCTCACCCAGACGCTCGCCCGCGTGCACATCGTCACCGCCGGCATCGAGAAAGTCGTCCCCGCGCTCGAAGACGCCACCCTCTTCCTGCGCCTGCTCGCGCGCAGCGCCACCGGCCAGGACAGCGAAACCTACACCACCTATTCCATGGGCCCGCGCCGCGCCGGCGATCCCGACGGTCCGCAGGAATACCACGTCGTGCTCGTCGACAACGGCCGCAGCCGCATGCTTGGCGGCCCTTGGCGCGAGATGCTGCGCTGCATCCGCTGCGGCGCCTGCATGAACCACTGCCCTGTGTACGGCGCCATCGGCGGGCATGCCTACGGCTGGGTCTACCCCGGCCCCATGGGCTCGGTCCTCACCCCCCTCTTCGTGGGACTCGACACCGCCTACGACCTTCCCAACGCCTGCACCCTCAACGGCCGCTGCGGCGAAGTCTGCCCGGTCAAGATCCCCCTGCCCGATCTCATCCGCGAAGTGCGCCACGCCCAGCAGCGCGACGGCCTGCACCCCCCGGCCGAGCAGCGCGTCAAGGCCCTGTGGCGGCGCGTCGCCGAACGCCCCGCCCTCTACCACGGGCTCGAGCGCCTCGCCGTGCGGCTCCTCGCCACCCTAGGCCACAAAGGACGCATCCGCCGCCTGCCGGGGCTCTCCGGCTGGACGGACGCGCGCGACCTCCCCGCCCCCGCCGGGCGCACCTTCCTCGAACTCTGGCACGCCAAAGGCCACGACGAATGAGCGAATCCGCCCCCCTCGACCCCGCCCTCGCCGCCCGACGCCGCGACACCGTGCTCGGCGCCATTCGCCGCAACCTCGGCCGCGACGCCGCCCCGCCCGCCCCCGAATTCCCCATGCCGCCGGCGCACCCGCGCCTTGCCGTGCCCGAAGAAGACCTGGTCGAACGCTGGCGCAAGCGCTGGGAAGCCCGCGGCGGCACCAGCGCCCTCGTGCCCACGAAAGCCGCCGCGGTCGAGCACCTCGTCGCATGGTGCCGCGAACATGGCCTTCCCGCCCCCACCCACGCCGCCCGGCCCCTGCTCGAACTCCCCTGGCCCGCCGACTGGCACCTCGACCCTGGCCCCGCCGGCATCGACACCCAGAGCGCCGTGAGCCTCGCCTTCGCCGGCATCGCCGAAGTCGGAACCCTCGCCTTCCTCTCCGGCCCCGAGAGCCCTGTCACCCACCTCTTCGTGCCCGACAACCACTTCATCCTGCTCGACGCTGCCACCATCGTGCGCCACTTCGAAGACCTCTGGCAGCGCCTGCGCCACCACCTCGCTCCCGCCGGCGGCGACTGGCGCGAGCGGCTGCCGCGCACCATCAACTTCGTCGCCGGTCCCTCCCGCACGGGCGACGTCGAACAGACGATCCAGCTCGGCGCGCATGGACCGAGACGGGTGCATGTGGTGGTGATTCATGGAGTCAACTGAAGAATTTTTTCACCAGGCTCAGATGACAAAAAAACTGCGGAATCGCCCACCGACCCGATCGGCGTACCCCTTGGAGACTTCGATGACCGACCAACCCTACACTCCGCCGCGCGTCTGGCAATGGGAACAACCCAGCGGCGGGCGATTCGCCAGCATCAACCGCCCCGTGGCCGGGCCCACGCACGAAGCCGAGCTGCCCGTGGGCAAGCACCCCCACCAGCTCTACTCGCTCGGCACGCCCAACGGCCAAAAAGTCACCATCCTCTTCGAAGAGCTGCTCGAAGCCGGCCATGCCGACGCCGAATACGACGCCTGGCCCATCGACATCATGAAAGGCGAGCAATTCTCGACCGGGTTCGTCGCCATCAACCCCAACTCCAAGATTCCGGCCCTGCTCGACCGCAGCACCAATCCCCCGACGCGGGTGTTCGAATCCGGCGCCATCCTGGTCTATCTGGCGGAAAAATTCGGCCAATTCCTCCCCGCCTCGGGTGCTCCGCGGGCCGAGTGCCTCTCCTGGCTCTTCTGGCAAGTGGGTTCCGCCCCCTACCTGGGCGGAGGCTTCGGGCACTTCTACGCCTACGCGCCCATCAAGCTGCAATACCCCATCGACCGCTTCGCCATGGAAGTCAAGCGCCAGCTCGACGTGCTCGACCGCAACCTCGCCCAACGCCGCTTCATGATCGGCGACGAATACACCATCGCCGACATGGCCATCTGGCCCTGGTACGGCGGCCTGATCCTGGAAAACCTCTACGACGCCGCCGAGTTCCTGCAAGTCCACAGTTACGCAAACGTCGTGCGTTGGGCGAACGACATCGCCGCGCGCCCCGCCGTCCAGCGTGGCCGACGCGTCAACCGCATCCGCGGACCGGAATCGCTGCGCCTGCCCGAGCGGCACGGACCGGAAGATTTCCTTGCGTCCTAAGCTCTTGCGGCAAACGACGAGACAAAGGCGGCCCAACCATCAGAAGCCTGTCTGTTCAGAAGTGAGCGCTGTGCCAAGGCTGGGCCGGCCCTTGACAAGGGGCAGGAGCCCGACTTTAATAACTGTTGTTAGTCATCAAGAGACACCGCAATGCCGACCAGTGTGGCACTCAGCCCCCATTTCGAGGCCTTCATCCGCCAGCTGGTGGAGTCGGGCCGTTTCAACAACGCCAGCGAAGTGGTGCGCGCCGGACTGCGCCTACTCGAAGAGTACGAAGCCGAACGAGCGGCCAAGCTGCAGGCCCTGCGCGAAGCCGTTGCGGTGGGGCTGGCCAGCGGACCGGATATCCCGGCGGACGAGGTGTTCGATCGACTGGAGGCGAAGTATCTCGCCATGGCTGAAGCGACCGAAAGAACCTGATGCGGCTTATCTTCCTGCCGCAGGCCGAGACGGATCTCGAAGCCATCGGTGACTACATCGCCCGGGACAATCCCCGACGGGCGCTGAGCTTCGTGCGCGAATTGCGCGCCCAGTGCCGCAAGATCGCGAAGGCGCCAAAAGCCTATCGTCCCCGGCCAGAGCTCGGCCCGGGCCTGCGCTCATGCCCCTATGGCAACTACCTCGTGCTGTTTTTTGAAGAGCCTGGTCTCGTGCGGATCGTGCGGGTGCTGCACGGGGCCATGGACGTCGAAGCGCGGTTCGCCGAAAAAAATTTCAACGGAAACGCGACGCCTGCCGGGTTTCCCCCCTCCACGAAATGAGCGCCCATGCCAACATTGAACTGGATCGGCAAAGAAGCCGTCGTCAAACACCACCGGGAAGTTCCTTTTCGCCTGCTCGAGCCGGTCGCCGATCTCTCCTGCGGCCCGGCCGATTCGGGCAACCTGATCGTGCAGGGCGACAACCTGCACGCCTTGAAGGCGCTGCTGCCGCGCTACGCCGGCCAGGTGAAATGCATCTACATCGACCCGCCCTACAACACCGGCAACGAGGGCTGGGTGTACAACGACAACGTCAACAGCCCGGAGATTCGCAAGTGGCTGGGCGAGGTGGTCGGCAAGGAAGGCGAGACCCTCGACCGCCACGACCGCTGGCTGTGCATGATGTACCCGCGGCTGGTGCTCTTGAGGCAGTTCCTGCGCGAGGATGGGGCGATTTTCGTGTCGATCGACGACAACGAGGTGGCGACGCTGCGGTTGTTGATGGATGAGGTGTTCGGGAAAAGAAACTTCATCGAAACAATAATTTGGGAAAAAAACTATGCCCCCAAAGCCTCATCTCGTCATTTTTCAGAATCACATGACTACATAGTCGTATATGCTATGAATTCAGATCGTTGGACTCGAAACCTGATTCCTCGCTCTGAAAAACAGAATAAAATGTACAAAAATCCTGATAATGATCCTCGTGGTCCATGGCGCCCAAATAATCTTGCTGCTCGAAATTTTTATAGCAAAGGAACATATTCCATTACTTGTCCATCAGGAAGAGTCATTTCTGGCCCTCCAAAAGGATCGTACTGGCGTATTTCTGAAGAAAAGTTCAAAGAATTAGATGCCGATGGGCGAATTTGGTGGGGGATAGATGGGAACAATATACCAGCGCCTAAAATTTTTCTTTCAGAGGTCACTCAAGGCGTTGTTCCCATGAGTATTTGGTATTACAAAGACGTAGGCCACACACAGGAAGCCAAGAAAGAATTGCTCGAACTGGTCGATTTCGCCTCCAGCGACGACGTGTTCATTACCCCCAAACCCACCCGCCTAATTCAGCGCATCCTGCAAATCGCCACCGACAAGGGTTCACTCGTCCTCGACAGTTTCGCCGGCTCCGGCACCACCGCCCACGCGGTCCTGAAACAAAACGCCGAGGACGGCGGCAAGCGCCGTTTCATCCTTGTCGAGATGGACCCGGGCATCGCGCAAAACGTCACCGCCGAGCGCGTGCGCCGGGTGGCGCAGGGCTACACCAATGCCAAGGGGCAGGCGGTGGCAGGGTTGGGCGGCGGATTCCAGTTCTGCCGCCTCTGCCCCGAGCCCTTGTTCGACGCCGACGGCCAAATCCGCGGCGACGTGACCTTTGCCCAGCTCGCCGAATTCGTCTGGTTCGTGGAAACCGGCACGGGCTTTAGCGGCACAGCCGACTCGCCGCTCCTGGGCATCTTTGAGGGCCGGGCCATTTATCTCCTCTACAACGGCATTCTCAAGGACAAATCGGCGGACGGCGGCAACGTGCTCACCAGCGCCGTGTTCGAGGCGCTGCCGCCCTTCGCCGGCCCAAAAGTGATCTACGCCGCCGCCTGCCGCCTGGGCAACGCACGGCTGGCGCGCGAGGGCATCATCTTCAAGCAAACGCCCTACGCGCTGGAGATGTGAGCCATGCAGGCGCGCAAGGTCATCATCATTGCCGGGCCAAACGGCGCGGGCAAAACCACGTTTGCGCGCGAATTTTTGCCCAACGAGGCCGGTTGCCCGGTGTTTGTGAACGCCGACCTGATCGCCGCGGGGCTAGCACCATTTGCGCCGGAGAAGGCGGCCGTACAGGCTGGTCGCCTGATGTTGCAAGAACTCTCGCGGCACTTCGCGGCCCGCGAGAATTTCGCGTTCGAGACCACGCTAGCCGGGCGTGGCTATGTACACCACATCCGTGCCTGGCAGGCAGCCGGCTACCGGGTCAAGCTGATTTTTCTGCAACTCGACAGCCCCGAGGAAGCCATTGCCCGTGTCGCGCAGCGCGTCCGTCAGGGCGGACACGCCATTCCTGAAGCGACGATCCGCCGCCGCTTTGCGGCCGGCCTGGAAAATTTCCAACGCCTGTATGCCCCGCTGGTGGACGCTTGGGCGCTGTATGACAACGCCGGCGCCACGCCGGTATTGCTGGACTGGAGCGAGAAGCCATGAATCCACGACCGATCGAAACCGCGCAGGATGAGGACTTGCGCCTATCACGTCAGGCCATGCAACGCGCCGCCCTACGTGCCTGGGAAATCGCAGCGCGGACCGGTACGGCCATCATCATCCGCCGTGCCGGCGCGATCGAGGCGGTACGGCCCCAAGAGCTCGAACCGCCGCAGCTGCAGCAGACACTGCACGCGCCAGACACGGGAAAGCCATGACCCCCTTCACCCCCAAAACCTACCAGCAGCAGGTGCTGGACAGCGTGCAGGCCTACTTCACGGCGTGCCATGAGCTGCCTTCGCCTTCGCTCGCCTTCACCGCCACCACCGAACGCCTGTGGGGGCGCGGTAATCCGTACCATGCGCTCGTGGGCTTTCCGGCGGACATGCCGTATTTCTGCCTGCGCGTGCCGACCGGCGGCGGCAAGACCTGGCTCGCAGCAAAAAGCGTGCAACTCGTCAATACCCATCTCTTGCGCTCCCAGTACAGCGTGATTCTGTGGCTGGTGCCGAGCAAACCCATCCGCGAGCAGACCCTCAAGGCGCTGAAGGATCGTGCGCATCCCTATCACGCCGCGCTGCGCGAGGCGGGGCCGGTGACGGTGCTCGATCTGGAAGAAGCCAAGAGCGTGACGCGCGCCACGCTGGACACGTCCACCACGGTGATCGTCGCCACGCGCCAAGCCTTTCAGGTGGAGGACGAGGAATGCCGCAAGGTGTATCAGTCAAGCGGCGCGCTGATGCACCACTTCGACAATCTTGTGCCCAGCCAGCGCGATGCCCTGCTCTCCGAGGGCGAGGGCAGCGAGCGCACCGTGCCCTATTCGCTCGCCAACGTGCTGCGCCTGCGCCGGCCGTTCGTGATCGTGGACGAGGCGCACAACAGCCGCACGGAGCTCGCCTTCGACATGCTGGCGCGCTTTCGCCCGAGCGGCGTGATGGAGCTCACCGCCACGCCCGATCTCACGCGCACGCCGAGCAACGTGTTGCACAGCGTCTCGGCGGCGGAATTGAAAGCGGAGGAAATGATCAAGTTGCCGGTGTTGCTCGAAACCGAGCCGAACTGGCAGCAGTGCCTCGCCGATGCGCTCACCCGGCGCGAGACGCTGCACCGGCTGGCGGAGGAAGCCCGCCGCGCTGGCGCGCCCTACCTGCGCCCGGTGGTGCTGATTCAGGCCGAAGCTCGCCGCGCCGGGGTGGAAACGCTCGATGTGGCGCGCGTAAAAAACGAGCTGATCGCCAACCACGGCATCCCGCCCGAGGAGATCGTCGTGGCCACCGGCGAAGAAAAAGGGCTGGAGCAGATCGACGCCACCTACCCACGGGGCATTGCCGACCCGGCCTGCCCGGTGAAGTTCGTCATCACCCAGAAGGCACTCGCCGAAGGCTGGGATTGCCCGTTTGCCTACATTCTCGTGAGTATGGCGGAGCTGAAATCGGCCACCGCGGTGGAGCAGTTGCTGGGGCGCATCCTGCGCCAGCCGAACGCGCGCCACTTTGCCGACCAGCGCCTCAATCAATCCTACGCATTCGTGGTGTCGCGCAACTTTGCCGAAACAGCGGCCGCGCTGCGCGACCGGCTGGTGGCCGGGGCCGGCTTCGAGCGGCGCGAGGTGGCCGAATTCGTGGCTGCGGCTTTGCCGGAGCAGGCGCGTCTCGACCTGGAAGCTCACGCCGGGCGTGTGGTGGTGCGGCCGGTGGCGGTGACGCTGCCGGAAAAGCCCGACCTCAAAAGCGTGCCGAAACCGGTGCGCGACAAACTGAGCTGGGACAGTGCGCTCAACACCCTGACCCTGCACGCGCCGCTCTCGGAAGATGAAACCGAAGCGCTCAAGGCATCGGTCACTTCCGCAACGGCAGCCGCGGCCATTGAGGAAGCTGCCGAAAAGAGCCGCACGACGGCGATCGAGTTTTTTCAGACACCGGCCGAACAGGGTGAGCGCTTTCGCGTGCCGCAGCTGGCCTTGCGCGTGCAGGGCAAGTTGCAGCTCTTCGACGATCCGGAAGTGCTCGAATATCCGTGGAACCTCTCGCTCTACGACGCCGAACCGACGGCCGGCGAACTCGCAGCCTTGGGTGCGGCGCTCAAGGTGGCCGAGGGCGGCGAAATCGACGTCGACGCGGGTGGTCACGTGGTGTCGCGTTTCCTGCCCGAATTGCAGCGCGACTTGGGTCTCGTGTATCCACCCGAACACTGGGACGAAGTACGCCTCGCCACCTGGTTGTGCCGCAACCTGCCCGAACCGTCGCTGACCCATGAGAACAAGCAGGCGTTCGTCGCCGCGTGGCTCACGGCCTTGCTGCGCCGGGACGGCTTCACGCTGGCGCGCGTCAACCTGCAGAAGTTCCTGATCCGCAATCTGATCGAAGCGCGTATTCGGGAACTGCGCAAACAGGCTGTCGGCAAGGCGTACCAGCAGACCTTATTCGGTGACGATGCGGCCTCGCGCGTGGCAGTGAGCGACCAATACGTCTTCGAGTTTCACGCCCTGGCTTATGCGCCCAGTCGCGACTACGACGGACGATTCGGGCATTTCGACTTCCGCAAGCACTTCTACGGCCGCATCGGCGACTTCGACAGCAAAGAGGAGTTCGAATGTGCCTGCCAATTGGACATATGGGCACAGCAGGGCCGCATCAAGTTCTGGGTGCGCAATCTCGTGCGCCGCGAAGGCTGCTCCTTCTTCCTGCAGAAAGCCGACGGCCGCTTCTACCCGGATTTCCTGTGCCAGTTACCAGATGTGGCAGGTCAGCCCGGGCCGATTCTCGCGGTTGAATACAAGGGTGCGGATCGTTGGAACGGGGCCGAGAATGACCGCCTGATCGGCGGCCTGTGGGCGAATCTTTCTGAAGGGCGCTGCCGATTCGTGATGGTCACGGATAGGCGATGGGATTGGATTGAGGCGCAGCTGAACCGTTTGCCGGTTCCGCAGCGCTGAGTCCGTGACGTCACCATGGACCACGCCACCCTCTCCCTCCTGCGCGAGCGCCATCCCGCCTGGCGGCTGCTGGCTTCGCCGTACGCGCCGCTCGTGGCGAGTTTTCTGCACCGGGTGTTCGTAGCACCTAACGTGCGGGTAATGCCGGAGGTCGACCTCGTCGAAGCGCTGGAGGATGATCTCTATGCGCTGCGCGAACAGCTCGGGCCTGACGCCTACCCCAAGAGCGCCCTGGACTACCTCAACGACTGGGCTGCACCCGACAAGGGGTGGCTGCGCAAGTTCTACAAGCCCGGCACGGACGAGGCGCAGTTCGACCTGACGCCGGCCGCCGAGAAAGCGATCGCATGGCTGCAGACGCTCACCGAGCGGCCGTTCGTCGGCACCGAATCGCGCTTGCTGACGCTCTTCGCGTTGCTGGAGCAGATCAGCGCCGGAACCGAAGCCGACCCGGCCAAGCGCGTGAAGGAACTGCGCAAAAAGCGCGATGCGCTCGACGCCGAGATCGCCCGCGTGCTGGCAGGCGAGGTACCGCTCTTGGACGACACGGCGGTCAAGGATCGCTTCTTGCAGTTCCAGCATCTGGCACGCGAGCTGCTCGCCGATTTTCGCGAAGTGGAGCACAACTTCCGCCAGCTCGACCGCAAGGTGCGCGAGAAGATCGCGCTGTGGGAAGGCGCCAAGGGCGAGCTGCTCGACGAGATCATGGGCGAGCGCGACGCCATCGGCAACTCCGACCAGGGGCGCAGCTTTCGCGCGTTCTGGGACTTCCTCATGTCCAGCCGGCGGCAGGAGGAGCTTTCCGAACGGCTCGATCGGGTGCTGGCACTGCCCGCGGTCGCGCAGCTTGCACCGGATCCGCGCACGCGCCGAGTGCACTACGACTGGATGGAGGCCGGCGAACACACCCAGCGCACCGTGGCGATGCTCTCGCAGCAGCTGCGCCGTTTTCTGGACGACCGAGCATTCCTTGAGCACCGCCGCATCCTCGACCTGCTGCACGGCATCGAGAGCAAGGCGCTGGCACTGCGCAAGGCCATGCCCGCCGGCACGGTCATGCACATCGACGCCATGGGCGCGGACGTAGAACTACCGTTCGAGCGTCCCCTGTATACGCCGAGCGAGAAGCAACGTCTGGCCGATCTGGCACTCGTCGCCGGCAAGGATGATATCGATACCGCGCGTCTGTTCGACCAGATCGTGGTAGACAAAGCACGCCTGCGGTCAGCCGTGCAGCGAGCGCTGCGCTGCCAACCGCAGATCACACTGCGCGAGTTGCTGGAGGCCGAGCCCTTGCGCCAGGGTCTGGCCGAGCTGGTGGCTTATCTGGAGCTAGCCCACGCCGCTGATGCCGGTGATGCGCCGAACGGCTGGCGGGTCGTGGTGGATGATGCTCACCCCGAGACGATTCGTTGGCAGGGCAGCGATGCCGCGGGCGAGACCGTGATGCGCACGGCACACCTGCCGCGGGTGATTTTCACGCGCTGAAATCCGCTGGGGGAAAAATGGATATGATGAGCGATGCCCTGAACGACGACAGCACGATGGACGTGCCGTCCAGCGCACCGCCGGCCGTGCCCGAGCTGTCGCGGCTAATGGTGCACCTCCTCAAGGGCGTCCTTTACCGCGACGACGACGAGCGGCTGTGGGAGAGCCTCTTGCGCCTGCAGGCGCGCGTCAGGGAACAGGCCGCCGTGCTGCTGCTCGAGCTGGTGCTGGACGAAGCCGAGGGCTTCGCGTTCCTCAAAAGCCGCCCAGACCCGGACGAAGCCGACGGCGCACCGCGCCTGCCTCGGCTCATTGCGCGCCGGCCTCTGTCCTACCCGGTAAGCCTGATGCTGGCGCTGCTCAGAAAGCGCCTGGCCGAGTTCGACGCTGGTGGCGGCGACACGCGGCTGGTGCTCTCGCGCGACGAGATTGCCGAGCTGATGCGAGTGTTCCTGCCCGATGGCACCAACGAGGCCCGGCTGATCGACCAGGTGGACGCGACTCTCGCCAAGGTGGTCGATCTGGGCTTTCTGCGCCGACTCAAGCCTGCTGCCGGCAGTGTGCAGGACCGGGGGCACTACGAGGTGCGGCGCATCCTGAAAGCCTTCGTGGATGCGCAATGGCTGGCCGAGTTCGACGCGCGCATGGAGGGTTACCGCACGGCGCTGTCGTCCGGTGCCGCCAAGGAGGCAGGCGATGCTTGAAGTGTCAACGCTCGACCTCGACTTCGTGGGCGACGACAGCCGCGTGGGTTTTCGGCTGCAGCGGCTGGAGGTGCTGAACTGGGGCACCTTCGACAAGCGGGTGTGGCGCCTGGAGCTCGACGGGCGCAACGGCCTGCTCACCGGCGACATCGGCTCGGGCAAGTCCACGCTGGTCGATGCCATCACCACCTTGCTGGTGCCGGCGCAGCGCGTGGCCTACAACAAGGCGGCCGGGGCGGACGCACGCGAGCGCTCGCTGCGCTCCTACGTGCTGGGCCACTACAAGAGCGAGCGCAACGAGGTCACCGGCACTGCCCGCCCTGTGGCGCTGCGCGATGCGTCGAGCTACTCGGTCATCCTCGGCATGTTCCGCAACGAGGGCTACGACCAGGCAGTGACGCTCGCGCAGGTGTTCTGGCTGAAGGATCCGCAGGGCCAGCCTGCGCGCCTGTTCGTAGCCGCGGAGCGCGAACTTACCCTCGCCGACGACTTCAGCGGCTTTGGCAGTGACATCACGGCGCTGCGCAAGAAGCTGCGCGGTGCGGGCTGCGAACTGTTCGACAGCTTTCCGCCCTACGGCGCCTGGTTCCGCCGTCGATTCGGCATCGAGCACGAGCAGGCGCTGGAGCTCTTCCACCAGACCGTCTCGATGAAGTCGGTGGGCAACCTCACCGACTTCGTACGCAGCCACATGCTGGAGCCCTTCGATGTGGGCAGCCGCATCGAGGCGTTGATCCGCCACTTCGATGACCTGGACCGGGCGCATCAGGCGGTGCTCAAGGCCAAGCGGCAGGTGGATTTGCTCACACCCCTGGCCGAGGACGGCAAGCGTCACCAGCGGCTTTCGGCCGAGATCCAGGGCTGGCGGGAGGCGCGCGACCAGCTTCGGCCGTACTTCGCCCGGCAGAAGGGCGAGCTGCTGGAACGCCGCCTCGGTCTGCTGGCGCAGGATGCAGCCCGGCTCGACGCGCAGATCGAGCGCCTGGACATTCAGCGCGAAACCGAGCGCATCGAGCTTGGCCGCCTGGAGCGGGCCCTGCGCGACAACGGCGGCGACCGCCTGGAGGAGCTGGCGGCGGAGATGCGCCGTCTGGAGCAGGAAAAGATCCAGCGCCAGCAGAAATCGGATCGCTTTCAGACGCTGCTGGCGCGCATCGACGAGGCAGCGCCGGCCGATGAAGCCGGCTTTCTCGCCCAGCAGCAGAACATCGCCCAGCGCGCCGAAGGCTTGCGCGAGCGCATTGCCGACCTGGACAACCGCGAGCGCGAGGAGGACTTTGCTTTCCGCAAGGGTCGTGAAGAGCACGCCGTCTTGTCCGATGAGATCGACAGTCTGCAGCGGCGCAAGAGCAACATCAGCGCCGCCCAGATTCGCATCCGCGATGCGCTGTGCGCGACGCTGGGCATCACCGAAGACGAACTGCCTTTCGCGGGCGAGCTCATCCAGGTGCGCGAGGACGAACGCGACTGGGAAGGTGCCGCCGAACGGCTGCTCCATGGCTTCGGCCTTTCGCTCTTGGTGCCGGAGGCGCACTACAAGGCCGTTGTGGACTGGGTGGACCGCCAGCATCTGGGTGCCCGGCTGGTGTACTTCCATGTGCGTCCGCGAAAGGCGGCGCCGGGCGTGGCGCTGCATCCGCAGTCACTGGTGAAGAAGCTCGCCATCAAGCCGGATTCGCCGCACTCCGAGTGGCTGGGACAGGAACTGCGCCAGCGCTTCGACGTGGCCTGCTGCGACACCGGCGAGCAGTTTCGCCGCGAGGCACGCGCCATCACGCGTGCAGGACAAATCAAGGACCCGAGCGGGCGCCACGAGAAGGACGACCGCAGCGCCATCTCCGATCGCAGCCGCTACGTGCTCGGCTGGAGCAATGCCGACAAGCTGCGCGCCTTGCACGACCGGCGGCAGCGTCTGGAGGAGAAGCTCGCCATGCTCGGGCAGCGCATCGGCGAAATCCAAGCGGCGCGCAACGAACTGCGGGGCCGGCTGGATGCCCTCAGCAAACTGGAAGAATTCACGCGCTTTGCCGATATCGACTGGATGAGCCTGGTTCGGAGAATCGGCGATCTCACCGAGGAACGGGCGAGGCTGGAAGCCGCCTCCGACGCGCTGCAAGAATTGGCGCGCCAGCTCGAGGCGGTGCAAGGGCGGCTTACGGAGGTAGAGCGCCAGCGCGACGCGGCCCGCGACAAGCGCTCGGCGGTCGCCACCAGGAAAGAGGCGGCGCAAACACTGTGTGATCAGGCCCGCACCATTTGGGCTGACGCACCGCTGACCGAAACGCAGATCGCGCGTCTGGACGCCTGGCGTGCGCAGGCGCTGGGCGAGCATCAACTCACGGTCGAATCATGCGACAACCGCGAGCAGGAGCTGCGCGACTGGCTGCAGGCTCGCATCGACATGGAGGACAAGCGCCTGGCGCGCCTTACCGAGCGCATCGTCAATGCCATGCGCGGTTTCAAGGAGGAGTTCAAGGCCGAGACGGCCGAAATGGACGTTGCACTCGCGGCATTGCCGGAGTATGAACGCCTGCTCGCCAGCTTGCAGAGCGACGACCTGCCGCGCTTCGAGGCGCGCTTCAAGGAGCTCTTGAACGTCAACACCATCAACGAGATCGCCAACTTCAACGCCCAGCTCGCCCGCGAACGAGAGACGATCAAGGAGCGGGTGGACTTCATCAACCAGTCGCTCGCCGCCATCGACTACAACCCCGGCCGCTTCATCAAGCTCATCGCGCAGCCCAGTCCGGACGCCGAAGTGCGCGACTTTCAGCAGGACTTGCGCGCGGCCACCTCCGGCGCGCTCACCGGCTCGGCCGACGAGCAGTATTCGGAGGCCAAATTCCTGCAGGTCAAGGCCATCATCGACCGCTTCCGGGGCCGCGAGGGCCTGACCGACGCCGACCGGCGCTGGACCGCCAAGGTCACCGACGTGCGCAACTGGTTTTTGTTTTCGGCCAGCGAGCGCTGGCGCGCCGACGGTGCCGAGTACGAGCACTACACCGACTCGGGCGGAAAATCGGGCGGACAGAAAGAAAAGCTCGCCTACACCGTGCTCGCGGCAAGCCTGGCCTACCAGTTCGGGTTGGAATGGGGGGCGGTGCGTTCGCGCAGTTTCCGCTTCGTGGTGATCGACGAGGCCTTCGGGCGCGGCTCGGACGAATCTGCGCAGTACGGGCTGCGCCTCTTCCAGCAGCTCAACCTGCAACTGCTGATCGTCACACCGCTGCAGAAAATCCACATCATCGAGCCCTTCGTGGCCAGCGTCGGCTTCGTGCACAACGAGGGCGGGCGCGACTCACGGCTGCGTTGCCTGACGATCGAAGAGTACCGGGCGCAGAAGGCCGATAAAGGCAGCGCAGAAAGAAGTAAAAAATCCGAAACATGACGTAAAAGAGCGGAAATGCATATACCATGCCAACCGAATCAAGCCCACACGGAGGTGGCCTATGAAGAAAACCCAGAAATACGCTGTCAACCAATACATGATCGAAAGCCTGCTCGCCAATGTGCGTGAGGGCGAGATCGCCATCCCGGAAATCCAGCGGCCTTTCGTCTGGGATGCCTCCCAAGTGCGTGACCTCATGGATTCGCTCTATCAGGGATTCCCGGTGGGTTATCTGATCGCCTGGCGCAATCCGGACGTGAAACTCAAAGATGGCAGCACGGCTGCGGGCAGGATGATCCTGATCGACGGCCAGCAGCGCGTCACGGCGCTCACGGCCGCAATGCTCGGGCAGGCGGTCATCAACAAAGATTATCGAAAGGTACGCATCTCGATTGCCTTCCACCCCATCGAGGAGCGCTTCGAGGTTAGCAACGCCGCCATCGCCAGAAACACGGCGTGGATCGTTGACATTGCGCCCATGGTATGCGGCGAAATCAAGCTGACCAAAGCGGTTCGCAGTTATCTCAAGGCCAACCCGCAGGCCGACGAGGACAAGGTGGAGGAGGCGCTCGCCAACCTCACCGACATCGCCAAGAAGCAGATCGGCCTCATCGAGTTATCCCACGACCTGGACATCGAGACCGTTACGGAAATCTTCATCCGCATCAATTCAAAAGGCGCGGTGCTGTCCCAAGCGGACTTCGCCATGTCCAAAATCGCCGCCGACACGCGCTATGGCGGCCAGATGCTCAGAAAGTGCATCGACTACTTCTGTCATTTAGCGGTAGCGCCCGACTTTTACGACCACATCAAGAACAACGATGCCGAATTCTCGGCGTCGTCTTACTTACAGAAAATGGCTTGGCTGCGCCACGAGAACGATGATCTCTACGACCCCAACTACAATGATCTGCTGAGGGTGGCATTCACCAGCCAGTTTGGGCGCGGCAAGCTCGCTGATCTGGTCAGCCTGCTCTCGGGCCGCAATTTCGAAACCAAAAACTACGAAGAGACCATCGCCGAAGCGTCTTTCGCCAAGCTAAACGAGGGGGTGCTCAACTTCATCAATGAGTCCCACTTCAAGCGCTTCGTGATGATCATCAAGTCGGCGGGCTTCATCACCCGCGAGATGATTCGCACCCGAGGCGCCCTGAACTTTGCCTACATCGTTTACCTGCGGCTGCGCGCACAGGGCATCCATGACGGAAAGATAGAATCCTTCGTGCGACGCTGGTTCGTCATGTCGATACTGACAAACCGCTACACTGGTTCCTCCGAGACACAGTTCGACCAAGACATTCGTCGGATCGCGGCGGGCGATTTCGGCGACATCCTAGCCAAGGTGGAACAAGCCGACCTGTCGCCGGCATTTTGGGATGTTGGTCTAGTGCAGCAGCTGGAAACTTCCGGCACCAGCAGCCCCTATTTCTGGGTGTTCATTGCTGCGCAGGTTCGTGCGAACGACACCGGCTTATTATCGAAGGACATCACGGTACGCGAACTGGTCAGCCACATGGGCGACATCCATCACATCTTCCCGCGCGATTTACTGAAAAAAGCCGGGCTAGGCCCAAGCCAGTACAATCAGATCGCCAACTTCGCTTACACCCAGCAAGAGATCAATATCAAAATCGGCAACAAGCCGCCGCGCGACTATTTCGCTGAAATACTGCAGCAGTGTCGGGGCGGCGCACTCAAATACGGCGCGATCGACGACGAGGCAACGCTCAAAGCCAATCTTGCGACCAATTGCGTACCGGAATCCATTGTGGATATGGATGTCGCGCAGTATGAGGAATTTCTCAAGCTGCGTCGAAAATTGATGGCAGCGAAAATCCGGGCTTACTACGAAAAACTCTGAATTTCCAATAAATTGGCGAGAATTTGGAACAACACCCGCGCGATCCCATGATCTGGACCACTTCGGCAGACCTCCGCGCCCAAGCGCAACGCCTATGGGACCGAGGCGAGTTGCTGCGCGCGACGGTCACGGACGCCATGGATTGGCCCTTGCGTCTGAGTTTGAAGACGCCCAGCGCGTCGGACCTCTCCGATCGCTTCGATGCCGTGCGCGACTGGGTGCGCGCCGTCGCCGATACGCCGCACGTTCGAATCGAATGGCGGGAATGGAACCACCGCGTGCAAGGAATGCAGCGACTTCCCGCCGCCGCCTGGCTCGACACCGTGCAAGACGCCTTGGCCTTCATCGGCAAAGCGCGTCAGGCGCAACGCTTCGAGGCCCTGTGGCGGCAAACGGTCGCCCTGCAGCCAGCGCTGCTGGCGTGGTTGTCGCGGCGGCCGATTCAGGCGCTGGATCTGGCCGACCGCTGGGAACGCCTTCTGGCGGTGGTGGCCTGGCTGCAGGCCCATCCGCGCCCGGGCGTGTACCTGCGCCAGGTCGATGTGCCCGGGGTGGACAGCAAGTTCATCGAAACCCACCGCGGCGTGCTCGCCGAGTTGCTCGATCTGGCGCTGCCACCCGAGGCCATCGACGCCGCCGCGACCGGAGTCGCCCGCTTCGCCCGCCGATTCGGCTTTCTCGACAAGCCGATGCGAATCCGGTTTCGTCTGCTCGACCCGGCGCTTCCCAGCCTGCCGGGCTGTCAGGGCGCGCCGCAGCGGCTACCCGACCTCACGCTCGACGCCGCCAGTTTTGCGGCGCTTCACCTGCCTGTCGCACGTGTCTTCATCACCGAGAACGAGACCAACTTCCTGGCCTTTCCGCCAGTGGCCGACGCCATCGTGATCTTCGGCGCCGGCTACGGCTGGGACGCACTGGCGCGCACCGCTTGGCTGCACCGATGCCAGTTGTTCTATTGGGGCGACCTCGACACCCACGGCTTCGCCATCCTCGACCAGTTGCGCGCCCACTTCCCGAGCGCGGCGTCCTTCCTCATGGACCGACAGACGCTGCTCGCCCACCGTATGCACTGGGGCGAGGAAGCCGACCCGGCACGCCACGACTTGCCGCGTCTCACGCCCGACGAGGCAGCCGTGTATGACGACCTCCGCTTCGATCGCCACCAGCCGGGGCTGCGGCTGGAACAGGAGCGCGTGGGCTTTGGCTGGCTGTGCGATCGACTGGCGCGCGTTCCCCCGTCCGAGCCTCCCCGGGAATTTCTTCTGCCAGGGGTGACATAAAAATGTCATTCATTCCAATCGGCTTTTGCGCAAGCAAGCAATGCATCCCAATCATCGGGAGGATGGCCGGATTTGAGCATGTTCCGAAAGACCACATAAGGGTCGGTCTTGGCGCCGGATGAGCGCAAGGTGCGCTCGTCGTTCACCCAGGCAAAGATGATGATCCGTGTCTTGGAATCAAAGCGAAAGAACAACCGAAAACGCCGCCCGATCTTGGCCCGCCGCCAATGACGAAACGCCGGTCCCATGGTGTTGCCTTGCCGATACTCGTCCCGATTCGGGTCGCTGGGGATCACGTCCAGAATCAGCGTCGTCAACGCGTCGAACAGCTTGACGTTGGCGTTGGACTCGCAGCCCTCCGGGTCTTGTGCCTTGGCACGCGAGGCTGCTGCCTCCAGTTTGCGAAGCTGCTCGATCAGGCAATCATGGAAGAGAAGATTCCATCCGTGACGCTGAATCACAGCACGACGTCGCCTTCGATGTCCTCATCGAGCTCGACCGGCTTACCGAGCCGGGCGAGCATGGAGCGCGCCAAGTCGTCCGGCAAGGTGGTGATGTGTCGACCGGACTGGATGTCTTTTTCCAGCAAAGCGAGGAAACTGCCGATGGCCGGATCTTCGTGCGGCTCGTCGGTTACGCGGCTGATGACGACACGGTCACCCGTAAAATCGAAGGCAACTTTATTGCCGGCGTCCACACCCAGAGCCTGACGAATGGGCTTGGGCAGGGTAACCTGTCCCTTTGACGTGATGGTGGCGACTTCACGAATGGCAGTCATGGCGACCTTCCTCGGGTCCGATCTAAACGTTATGGTAAGGATTATTCCTTACCACGTCAAGGTATCATGGACCCCGATTTTGCGACACCGATACTCATCCACGCCCCACCCCACCCATCTCCCCCTCGTTTGCCAACCCCCCTTCCTTCTTCTACACTGATCCCGTCCGGTTCCGTTGCCATTCCTTGTGTAAGGAGGAAGCGTTCACCATCTCCAGTTGTGTATCGAACGCCTATGTAAAATTATAATTGGGACATCACACTAGCTGCCCATCATCGAATTCGGTAGCCAAGTGATGATTTCCGGCACAAAGAACAGCAAGAGAAGAGTCACGATCTCCATAGCGACAAACCAGCCTGCCCCACGGAAGATGTCGACGAGCGGCGTGTCGCGGTCGATACCCGCTATCACGAAGCAATTCAGCCCAACCGGCGGCGTGATCAGCCCGATCTCGCACATCTTCACCGCCAGAATGCCAAACCAGATCGGATCGAAACCCAGGGCCTGCACCGCCGGGAACATCACAGGCAACGTGATCACCAGCATTGAGAAGGAGTCGAGGAACATGCCAAGCGGGAAATAGAGCAGCAGTAGCAATCCGATGATCAACATCGGAGATACTTCAAACGAGGTGATGTACTCGGCGAAATACTGCGGAACCTGAACCAGGGTTAGGAAATAGCTGAATATCCCAGCTCCAAGCATGGTCATAAGGACCATGACCGTAGTGGTAATGGATGAGCGGAAGCTGTTCTCAAGGCTAGTCAACAGTTTTCTGCGTCCTCGTACAGCGAAGAGCAGCATCAGGAAAGCGGTAAAGGCACCGACTGCGGCAGCCTCGGTCGGCGTTACCAAGCCGAAGTAGATGCCACCAAGCACAATGACAAAGAGCACGATCACCTGCCACGCCTCCTTCAGCGAGACCAAGCGCTCCTTCCAGTTGTAGCGCTCCACCTTCACCGAAGGTGGCCTGGCGAGGCTAATGAGAACGATTCCGATGATGAAGATCAGCGCCGACAAGGCGCCGGGGACGATGCCTGCGATCAGCATCCTACCGGCCGACACCTCGGTCAGCGCCGCATAGAAAACGAGGAGGACGCTGGGCGGAATGAGCACGCCGAGGACACCGCCGGCAGCAACGGTGCCTGTCGCCAAGCGTGGGTCGTACCCTGCCTTGCGCATCTCGGGCAGGGCAACGGCACCCACGGTAGCAGCAGTGGCTACGCTCGACCCCGAAGTGCAAGCGAAACCGGTGCTGGTGAGCATTGACGCTACCGCCAGCCCCCCCGGCAGATGGCCCACCCATTTTCGCGCCACGTTGAATAGACGCTGGCCTACTCCCGCTTGTTGGGCGAGATTGCCCATCAGGATAAAAAGTGGAATTACCGTCAAGGGGTAGCTTGCAGTCTGGGTGTAGGAGAATGCCTTCAGGCGGTTGAGCATGAAATCGAGGTCCTCGACCATGACGACACCGAATACGCCCGCAAGGCCGAGCGCGGCGAAAACGGGCACACCGATCGCCATGAGCGCGAAGATCATGCCGATCGCAAGCATGGTAGCGGTGAACTCATCCATGGATGGAATGCTCCAGAACAGATATGGGCGCAGTATCGTCCTCGGGCTGACCGAGCAGCCTGTGCAACGCGGCAAGCGCCATCTGCAAGGTGGCAAACCAAAGAGCGAAGGCAAGCAGGATCTTTGCCCACCAGATCGGGAACTGCAGGTTCCCCCACCGGAACTCCCGAATCAAGAAGGAGGACCACGCATCCTCCGTCGTCGGCAGCGCGAGCAGGCCGAGCAGCAGCGCACCGAAGACCAATGCCACGGCGTCGAGTAGACGTCGCGCCATAGGACGCGCGAGCTGCGTAAGTGCAGTAACGCGAATATGGGCATCATCGCACTGTGTCCACCCGAGCCCGAGGAACACAAGCAGGGCCATGGCAATTTCCGCCAGCTCGAAGACTCCCGAGATCGGACGCCCGGTAATCGCTCTCACCGTGACGTCGACAGTGGTTGCAATCATCAAGAAAGCCATGAATAGCATTGCGCCCCAACCCATGAGGTCGGATCCGATCCGCACAATGTTTTGCATGAAGCGCATCTTTGAAGTCTCCTTCAAGCGGGCGATGAACGCCATGGGACGACCGGCCACATGGCGTGATGAGGCGAGGGGCAACCCGGGCGCAGTGCCTGCTACGACCTAGGCGCGGGACAGGCTCAGAGTTCGGCGGCGATCTCGATCGGGCGCTTCAAGCTGCCCTTTCCGTCGTAGCGGGCGATTGCCTCATCGATCAATGCCTGCATGCGCACGCCATCGATACCTGCAGGTTTGGCGACCCGCTCAATCCAGCCCTCCACCTGGGCTGGCTGCACCAAGGAGCGCGCGCGCGCTTTCTCCGCGTCGGACAGGGCGGAGAACTTGGCCCCTTCGGCCTTCGCCTTGATGACGTATTCGCGAGCGGCTGCACCAAAGATTTCCGCATACTTTCCAGCGTAGATCTCCTCGACAATCTCGTTGCACACCTTCTGAATATCCGCTGGCAGCGACTCCCAAGTCTTCATGCTCATAACGGTCGCTGACGGAGCGTGAGGCCCGTCACCGATATCGGTGATATAAGGCGCGATCTCATGCAACTTGTACGCGACCGAGGTAATGAAGTCGAAACCGTACGCGCCGTCAAGGACACCGCGTTCGAGCGCGGTATAGACCTCAGGTGCCGTCATCGGCACGGCGGTGCCGCCCAGTCGCTCGATCACCTCGGTCGCCACCCCATAGCCGCGGATGCGCTTACCCTTGATGTCGTCGAGCGACTTGATCGGTTCGCGGGTGATCAGGGGCGCGTAGTACCAGTTCGTCCAGTACATCACCTTCGCGCGGTGGCGCACCTCCCACTCTTGGCGCAACGGTTCGAACTTCTCATACACATCACGGCACACCAGCACCAGTGCGTCTGCGCGGTTCATCCGGTAGTACCAATCTAGGCCGCGCGAGACCGGGAGTTCAGCCTGATAGTAGCCGGGTGCGATTAGCGACATCTCTGAGGTGCCATCACGTACCGCCGACAAGTGCTCGCCGACCTTATTGAGCGACTGCGCCCAATAGCGGCGCACACGAACGCCCCCCTGCGTGCGCTTCTCGAGCTCGCTCAGAAACCATTGGTCGAGGCGCGAGGGACCCGCGGTCTCGGATACATAGCTGTCGAACTTGATGTTGATGCGCTTCTGAGCGAAGGCCGAAAGCGACAGACCACCCAACATCCCTGCCCCCACCAGCGCGGCACTACCCCTGAAAAAATCGCGTCTCTTCATCTCAACTCCTCCTATATACGCCGACCTAGTCCGGCTTCTTAGCAAGCAACTGCTTGCGCAGTTCCGTTTTCAGTACTTTCCCATAGTTGTTCTTGGGAAGTTCCGTGCAGAAAATGTATTTCTTGGGTTTCTTGAACGAAGCCATGTGCGCGCGGCACCAGTGATCCAGCTCCGACGCGTCCACTGCGCCTGGTGCGCGCGGTACCACGAAGGCAACAACAATCTCACCCCACTCCGCATCCGGCTCACCTACCACCGACACCTCGGCAACAGCTTCGTGACGGGCGAGCACCTCCTCCACCTCGCGCGGATAGATGTTGGTACCACCGGAGATGATCACGTCCTTGATGCGATCGGTCATGGTCAGAAAGCCGTCCTCGTTGAGGTAACCGATGTCGCCAGTCCGCAGCCAACCGTCGACGATGGTTTCCCGGGTCGCGGCTTCATTGCGCCAATAGCCACGCATCACCGACGGCCCGCGCACCACGATCTCACCCGCTACTCCGGGAGCGCAGTCGCGCATCTGTTCGTCGACCACCCGCAGGTCGACGCAGGACTGGGCGGTCCCGACCGATGCCAGCCGCTCTTCCCAGCGTGGATGCTGGCGGTCGGCGATGATCTGACGCGACAAGACGGAGATCGTCATCGGACTTTCGCCCTGGCCGTAGATCTGCACGAAACGCGGGCCCATCACCGCCAATGCCGCCTTAATGTCACTCACATACATCGGCCCACCGCCATAGATGATGGTCTTGATACCCTCGCCCTGGTGGCCAGCGAGGCGCGCCGCGTCGACCAGCCGCTTGACCATCGTCGGTGCGGCGAACATTGAGACATTGCCAATGCGCGGAGCGAGTTCGAGAATCTCCGCCGCATCGAAGCCCCGCGAGGCCGGCACGACATGGCGCGCGCCGACGCGCACGTGCACCATGCTATAGATGCCCGCACCGTGCGACATCGGAGCTGCGTAAAGGACCGCGTCGCTTGGCGTCACGGTATCGACGTCGAGCGTATAGTTCGTGCTCACCGCCACCAGGTTGGCATGGGATAGCATCACCCCTTTTGGATGGCCTGTGGTGCCAGATGTGTAGAACAGCCAGGCCAGCTCATCAGGCGCTATCCGCAGCGGCGGCTCCGCCACTGGGTAAGCCTCAGTCATGCGCCGATAGGCGTCGCCCTGCATCGGCAGCTCGACACAGCCTGCTGGCAATTCGGCGGCGGCGAAGCGCTTGCCGTCCTCGGTGAAGATAACCCGCGCCTGCGCATTTTCGGCAATCCACAGCGCTTCCAAAGGATGCAGCTTATGGTTGATCGGTACCACGACTCCCCCCGCCCACCACACGGCGTAGAGAACTTCAAGGTATTCGACGCAGTTGCGTGCAAAGATCGCGACCCGGTCGCCCGCGCGCAGGCCATGCGCCGCGGCGAGGTCTCGGGCAAGCGAGCTGGCGTGGCGCGCAAAATCGGCATAGGTAGCACGCAGATACTCGCCGTCGAACAGCGCCGGCTTATCAGGCTGGATCCGCGCAATCGCATATAGCCAGTTTGCAAGATTCATCACGAACCTCCTCAGGCGCGCCGGGCTTCGAGGATGGAGGCGTAGTTGGCTACCGCCGCACCGCCCATGTTGAAGACGAGCCCGAGCTCGGCACCAACCTTCTGCATCTCGCCCGCACGCGCGGTGAGCTGGCGGAAGGCTAGAGCGTGCATCGACACGCCGGTGGCGCCGACAGGATGCCCCTTTGCCTTCAGGCCGCCCGAGAGGTTGACCGGCAGCCGCCCCTCGCGGTAGACGGTGCCCTCCTTGAGCGCGCGATACCCCTCGCCGCGCGGAGCGAGCCCCATCGCCTCGTAGATCAGCAACTCGGCGATCGTGAAGCAATCGTGCACCTCGGCGAAATCCAGCTGCTCGACGCTCACCCCTGCGCGCTGGTAGGCCTGCTGAATCGCGCGTGTCGGCCCCTCGAACGAGAGGAAGTCGCGTCGGTGGAGTGGCATGAAGTCGTTCACTTGAGAGATCGCGCGGAAGGTGACTTCGCGCTGGAAGCGGCGCGCACGCGTTGGGCTGGCGAGGATGACGGCAGCGGCGCCGTCGGAGATGAGCGAGCAGTCGGTTAGGCGCAGAGGGTGCGCGATAACCGGGTTTTTCTCCGAAACCGTGTTACAGAAGGCAAAATCAGTCTCGCGCCGCATGTGGGCGAGCGGGTTGAACATCGCATTGGCGTGATTTTTCACCGCGATCTGCGCCATCGCTGGCAAGGGGTCGCGGTAACGTTCGGTGTATTGCTGCGCGGCGATTCCAAACAACTGGGGGAAGGTCATGCCCGCTTCTACTGGGTCGTTCTGGTAACTTGCGCCGGCGAGCGCGCGCGTGACCTGCTCGGTGCTATTGGCGGTCATCTTTTCGGCACCGACGACCAGCACAAGCTCGGCCGCACCAGCGCGGATCGCGTTGATGCCAGCGTAGATCGCCGCGGCGCCGGAAGCGCAGGCGTTCTCACAGCGCGTTGCCGGTTTGAAACGTAAACCGGGGTGGGTCTGATGGATCAGCGTCGACGCAAAGCTATCCGGCACCATCCCGGAATTGAAGTGGCCAAGGTAGACCGCATCGATTTCGGCGGGGTCGATAGCGGCCTCCTCAATGGCTTCCGTCGCCGCCGCCACGATCAGTGCTTCAAGGTTCTGGCCGTCGAGACGGCCAAAGCGAGTATGGCCGCTGGCAACGATAGAGACATTTTCCGCCATTACATCCTCCTTCGGCAATTTTTTATCAGTTATGTTTATTTTATGATCTATTTTACTCTTGCAGTAGGCGGGCTGTATCCGTTAAACTACGTAATAAAGCACATGATCCCAATTTCTGGAGAATCTGTCTGGTGATACCGGGCGTATCGCATGATGATGTGTTTTCCGGGTTGGCGGAAGAGAATCTTGAGACGCTCGCCTTCCGCGTCTCTCCAACCGCTCAGGTCGTGACCCGTAACCGGGTCATGGTCGAGGTCAATGCAGCCTTCGAGGCCTTGTTCGGTTATACGCGAGCGGAGCTGAAAGGCCAGCTGATCCTCAAGCTCTATCCATCGACTACAGACTTCCGTGCCATCGGTGAGCGCTGCTTGTCCTGTCTGCGAGCGAGCCGTACCTACGCCGACGAGCGCTTCATGCAGAATCACCGAGGCGAAGTGTTCTTGGCGCGAGCCAAGGGCATCACCCTGACGCCAGCGAACCCCTTCGACCTGATGGTATGGGCCTTCGAGCGCATTGACGCACCGCTGTCAAACACGGCACAGCTGACAGTGCGCGAGCGAGAGATCTCCACCTACATCGTGCACGGGCTAACCTGCAAGGAGATCGCCCGTAAGCTCGGGATCTCTCATCGCACAGTGGAAACTCACCGCGCGCGACTAATGAAAAAACTGGATGCCCGCAACACTGCCGAACTGGTTTCGCGCATCCTCGTCATTAGTTGAAGTGGCACGATGATCATCGAAGGTTGGCAATCCGGTGAATGTGCGGATGTGAGCGCTGCGGAGGGGTAACCGCCGTGCAACCGCCTCGTCCTTGAAGGCCTGTCCGTATTTGGCCACTTGGTTCTTCCTTTATCGCCCTCTGGCTTCAGGATCTATCGAGGCGACGACTATTCTGACCCAGAGGGGGATGTGGTGATCGGACCGCCAGACGTCGCACTGGATCATCGCCTCCAGCGCTTCGCGGCTGTCGAAGCGGTAGGTGGCGAGCAATCAGGGTCTCGTTGCCGCTCCCCCACCACCGCCTGCTGAAACGCGGTCACGCTCGTGCGCAGGTGCCGCGCCGGATCGCAAGCGTCGTGGGGGCGTCCTCGTTGCAGCTGAACCCTCATGACCTGTGCCTGCGAAGCTCTTCGACCCACCCCTCCCATCTCCTCCTCGTTTGCCAAACCCCCTCCCTTCTTCTACACTGATCCCGTCCGGTTCCGTCGCCATCCCTTGTGTCAGGAGGAAGCGTTCACCATGTCCGCTCTGTTTTCCCCGTTCACGCTCAAGGAAGTACGGCTGCGCAACCGCATCGCCGTCTCGCCGATGTGCCAGTACAGCGCCGAAGAGGGCGTGGCCAACGATTGGCACACGGTGCATTACGCGAGCCTCGCCCGGGGTGGGGCCGGTTTGGTGGTGGTCGAGGCGACGGCCGTCTCGCCCGAAGGGCGCATCACGCCCTATTGCCTGGGACTGTGGAACGATGCTCAGGCGAAGGCGCTCGCGCAGGTGGCCGCCGGCATCAAGAAAGCCGGCGCGGTGCCCGGCATCCAGATCGCCCATGCCGGCCGCAAGGCGAGCGCCAATCGCCCCTGGGAGGGGGACGACCATCTGCCGGAGAGCGATCCCCGCGCCTGGACGCCGATCTCGCCTTCGGCCATTCCCTTCGGCGCCAACCTGCCGCGCGTGCCCCGCGAGATGACGCTGGAAGACATCGCCCGGGTGCAGCGCGACTTCGTGGCGGCGGCCCGGCGAGCGCTGGAAGCCGGGTTCGAATGGCTGGAGCTGCACTTCGCCCACGGGTATCTGGCGCAGAGTTTCTTTTCAGTGCATGCCAACCGGCGCACCGATGCCTACGGCGGAGACGCCGAGCGGCGCGGCCGTTTCCTGCGCGAGACGCTGGCGGCGGTGCGCGAGGTCTGGCCCGAGCGGCTGCCGCTCACGGCGCGTTTCGGCGTGATCGAGTTCGACGGCCGCGACGAGGAAACGCTTGCCGAATCCATCGAACTGGCGCGCGCCTTCCGTCGGCTCGGGCTCGACCTGCTCGACGTGAGCATCGGCTTTTCGACGCCGGCGGCGAAGATCCCCTGGGCGCCGGCCTTCATGGTGCCGATCGCGGCGCGGGTGCGCGAGGCCACGGGCCTACCGGTGGCTTCTTCCTGGGGCATCGACGTGCCGGCCACGGCCAACGAGGCGGTGGCGCGCCAACGGCTCGACCTCGTCATGGTGGCGCGCGCCCATCTCGCCAATCCGCACTGGCCCTACAAGGCGGCGCTGGAACTGGGCGAGGAGCGGCCGTCCTGGGTCCTGCCGGCGCCCTACGCCCATTGGCTGGAGCGCTACGGCAGGGCGTGAGATCGACCCCTCACTCCACCGTCACGCTCTTGGCGAGATTGCGCGGCTTGTCCACGTCGGTCCCTTTGACGAGCGCCACGTGGTAGGCCAGGAGCTGCAGCGGCACCACGTGAAGGATGGGGGCGAGCATGGCGTCGTGCGAGGGCACGACGATGGCGTGCACGCCCTCTTCTCCGCCCACACCGCTGCCATCTTCGGCGAAGACGAAGAGTTCGGCGCCGCGGGCGCGCACTTCCTGCAGGTTGGACTTGAGCTTCTCCAGCAGGTCGTCGCGCGGAGCCACCGCCACCACGGGCATCTCGCGGTCTACGAGCGCGAGCGGCCCGTGCTTGAGCTCGCCGGCCGGGTAGCCCTCGGCGTGAATGTAGCTGATCTCCTTGAGCTTGAGCGCGCCTTCGAGGGCGATGGGCCAGTGCGTGCCGCGCCCGAGAAAGAGCGCGTGCTGGCGTTCGGCGAAGCGCTGCGCCCACTGCTCGATCTGAGGTTCGAGCTGCAGCACCCGCCCGAGGGCTGCCGGAAGGCGGCGCAGGGCGTCGAGCCGGTTCGCTTCCACCGCCTCGGGCAGCCGCCCGCGCTGTTTGGCGAGCGTGAGCGCAAGGAGCGCGAGCGCCGTGAGCTGGGTGGTAAAAGCCTTGGTCGAGGCCACGCCGATCTCGGGGCCGGCGCGGGTGAGAAAGGCGAGCCTGGCCGTGCGCACGATGGCCGATTCGGGGACGTTGCAGATCGCCAGCGTCTGCGTCATTCCCCGGCCTTGGGCGTGGCGCAAGGCGGCGAGCGTGTCGGCGGTCTCGCCGGATTGGGAGATCGCCACCACCAGCGTCTTCGCATCCGGCACCGAGACGCGGTAGCGGTATTCGCTGGCGATCTCCACCGTGGTGGGCAGGCCCGCATATTCTTCCAGCCAGTAGCGCCCGACCATGCCGGCGTGGAAACTCGTGCCGCAGCCGAGGATCAGCACGCGGTCGATGGCGGCAAACGTCTCCTCGGCCTCGGGGCCGAAGAGCGCCGGGCCGAGCCGCGCCCCGCCGGCCACGGCTTCCAGGGTATCGGCCACCGCTTCGGGCTGCTCGAAGATCTCTTTTTGCATGTAGTGGCGGTAGCCGGCGAGCTGCACCGCGTCGGCCGTGACGTGAGTGAGCCGCACCGGCCGCTCCACCGTTTCACCCGATTCGTCGACGATCTGCACCCCCTCGAGCGTGAGCCGGGCGCAGTCGCCCTCTTCCAGATAGACCACGCGGCGCGTCTGCGCCACCAAGGCCGAGACGTCGGAAGCGGCATAGACGCCCTCTTCGCCCAAGCCCAGCACGAGGGGGGAACCGCGCCGGGCCACCACCACCTCGCCCGGCACGGCCGCGTCGAGCACCGCGATGGCAAAGGCCCCTTCGAGCTCGCGCATCGCCGCCTGCACTGCGGCAAAGAGCGGCGCGCCGGCCCGGCGCTTGCTCGCCACGAGGTGCGCGATCACCTCGGTGTCGGTCTCGGAGGTGAAGACGTAGCCTTCGGCTTCGAGCCGCGCGCGCAGGGCGGCGAAATTCTCGATGATGCCGTTGTGCACCACCGCCACCGTCCCCGAGACGTGAGGGTGCGCATTGCGCTCGGAAGGCGCGCCGTGCGTGGCCCAGCGCGTATGGGCGATGCCCACCAGCCCGTCCAGCCCTTCTTCGGCCACCAGCCGCCGCAGCTGCGCCACCCGCCCCTGTACCCGGGCGCGGGCGATTCGACCTTCACCGTCGATCACCGCCAGACCCGCCGAGTCGTAGCCGCGATATTCCAGGTGTGCCAAGCCCTCGAGCAACACCTCCACCACCGAGGCGCGGCCGATGGCCGCGACGATTCCACACATCGTGCTACTCCTTCTTCTTGGTCGGCCGTTGCCAGCCGGAAAGGGTGCGCTGCGGCGCCCGGGAGACGGTGAGCGCCTCGGGCGGCGCATCGCGCGTGAGCGTCGTGCCCGCGCCGAGCGTCGCCCCGCGCCCCACCCGCACGGGAGCGACGAGCTGGGTGTCGCTGCCGATGAAGGCCTCGTCTTCGATCACCGTGCGGTGCTTGTTCGCCCCGTCGTAGTTGCAGGTGATGGTGCCCGCGCCGATATTGACGCGCGCTCCGATCTCGGCATCCCCCAGATAGGCCAGATGATTCGCCTTCGTCTCCGGCCCGAGGGAGGAATTCTTCACTTCGACGAAGTTGCCTATATGCACGCCGTGCGCCAGCCTCGTACCGGGACGCAGACGGGCGTAGGGGCCGACCACCGCCTGCGGCCCGATTTCGGCGCCTTCAAGATGGGAGAAGGCCCGGATCTCGGCCCCCTCGAGCACCGTGCAGTCGGAAAGCACGCAGTACGGCCCCACGCGCACCCCGTCGGCGAGCACCACGTGGCCGGAGAAGATGCAGCCGACGTCGATCGTCACGTCCAGGCCGCACTCGAGCGTGCCGCGCACCTCGAGCCGCGCCGGATCGAGCAGCGTCACCCCGGCGTGCAGGAGCCGCTCGGCCTCTCGCCGCTGATAGAGGCGTTCGAGCTCGGCCAGTTGCGCCTTGTCGTTCACGCCGGCCACTTCCGTCGCATCCTCGGCCTCCACGCCGATCACCGGCACGGCCTCGCGCACCGCGGCGGCCACCACGTCGGTGAGATAGTACTCGCCCTGGGCGTTGGCGTTGGTGAGCGCCTCGAGCCAACCGGGGAGGCGGGCAGCGGGCAAGACCATCACGCCGGTGTTGATCTCATCGATCGCGCGCACCTTCGCATCGGCATCCTTTTCCTCGACGATGGCGCAAATGCGCCCGCTCGCGTCGCGCACGATGCGCCCGTAGCCCCGGGGATCGGGCAGCCGCGCGGTGAGGATCGCCAGCGCCTGGCCGCCCTCGGCCGCTTCCAGCAAACGGGCGAGCGTCTGCGGTCGCAGCAGCGGCACGTCGCCGTAGAGCACCAGCACCATGTCTTCCAGGCCGAGGGAGGGTAGCGCCGTGCGCAGCGCGTGCCCCGTACCCAGCTGGGGGTGCTGTTCCACCCACGAGAGATCGCCCTGTGCCGAGAATGCCGCGCGCACCTGCTGCGCCTCGTGCCCGATCACCACCACCATGCGCCGCGGGTTCAGGGCCCGGGCGGTGTCGAGCACGTGCGCCAGGAGCGGCCGGCCGGCGAGCGGCTGCAGCACTTTGGGCAGCCGCGAGCGCATGCGCGTACCCTTGCCGGCGGCCAGGATCACCACTTCCATCGTCGTCCTTCCTTGGCGGGGAAAAGGGAATTATCGCGTACACCCTCGTGCAACTCGAATGAGCTCCGGTGCGGCCGCAGGGCAGCGTTCGCCGGGCCCGACCCCCGCCGATCCTTTGTGGGCTTACAAAACCTGCATCGCCCGCCCTTCCCGCCTATAATGCTGCAGAGCAAAAAACGGAGTTCTGCCCATGACGACCCTCGCCAGCGAAACCATCGAGAATCACCCCTTCGACGAAATCCAGATCGGCCAGACGGCGCAGCTGACGCGCACGCTGCGCCCCCAGGACATTCCGCTCTTCGCCGCCATCTCCGGCGACGTCAACCCGACCCACCTCGACCCCGAATTCGCCAAGCAAGGGCCCACGCATGAAGTGGTCGGCCATTCCATGTGGGGCGGAGCGCTCTTCTCGGCCCTTCTCGGCAACCAGCTCCCCGGCCCCGGCACCGTCTATGTGCGCCAGGACCTGCGTTTCCATCGCCCCATCGCCGTGGGGGACACCCTCACCGCCAGCGTCACCGTCAAGGAGAAGCGCGCGGAAGATCGCCGTGTCGTCTTCGAATGCCTGGCCGTCAATCAAGACGGGCTCAAGGTGATCGACGGCATCGCCGAGGTCATCGCCCCGGCGGAGAAGATCCGCTGCGCCAAACTCCATCTGCCCGAGATTTCGGTCACCGACAAGGAATTGCGCTACCGCCAGATCATGTCGCGGGTGAAAGGTCTCGAACCGATCACCGTGGCCGTGGCGCACCCCTGCGACGAACCCTCGCTGGGCGGAGCGCTCGAGGCGATGCAAGCCGGCATCATCCGCCCCATCCTCGTCGGGCCCAAGGCGAAAATCCTCGCCGCGGCGCAGGCGCTGGGCGCCGATCTCTCCGGATTGCAGATCATCGACACGCCGCACTCGCACGCCTCGGCCGAGGTCGCGGTGCAGCTGTGCCGCGAGGGCAAGGCCGAAGCCCTCATGAAAGGGTCGCTGCACACCGACGAGCTCATGTCGGCCGTCGTGGACAAGGAGAAAGGGCTGCGCACCGCGCGGCGCATCAGCCACGTCTTCCTCGCCGACGTGCCCACCTACCCCCGGCCGTTGATGATCACCGACGCCGCCGTCAACATCGAGCCCACGCTGGAAGAAAAAGTCGATATCGTGCAAAACGCCATCGACCTTTCCCATGCGCTAGGCATCGCCGAGCCGAAAGTCGCCATCCTCTCGGCGGTGGAGACCGTCACCTCGAAAATCCGCTCGACGATCGACGCCGCGGCCCTGTGCAAGATGGCCGACCGGGGGCAGATCAAAGGCGGGCTGCTCGACGGGCCGCTCGCCTTCGACAACGCCGTCTCGCAGGTCGCCGCCCGCATCAAGGGCATCCGCTCGGCGGTGGCGGGCAATGCAGACATCCTCGTCGTGCCCGACCTGGAAGCCGGCAACATGGTGGCCAAGCAGCTCGAATACCTCGCCAATGCCCTGATGGCTGGCATCGTGCTGGGAGCCAAGGTCCCCATCGTGCTCACCAGCCGCGCCGACACCCCCGAGACGCGTGCCGCTTCCTGCGCCGTGGCCCAGGTGCTCGCCCATGCCAAGCGCACCACCGGCCTTCCCTCCTGACCGACTCCGAGGTATTCCATGCGACGTCCTGCCCTTCTCACCCTCAATGCCGGCTCGAGCAGCGTCAAATTCTCCCTCTTTCTGGTGGAAGGCGACTCCATCGTCGAGATGCCGCACGCCTGGGGCCTGATCGACGGCATCGGCACGGCGCACCCCCGCTGGCGCGCCGCCACCCAGGATGGCCGCCGCCGCGAGGAAGCACCGCTCACGCTCACCGGCGAACTCGAGCAGCAGCACCAGGACGCCTTCACCCACCTGGTCGACTGGCTGCGCACGCACGTCGACGACGTGAAGATCCTCGCCACGGGGCATCGCATCGTCCACGGGGGAGCGCGCTTCCACGAACCCGTGCGGCTCACGCCCGAAATGGTCACGGAGCTGGAGCAACTCGTACCGCTCGCCCCGCTGCACCAGCCGCACAACCTGCGCCCGATCAAACGCATGCTCGAACGACGCGCCGACTGGACGCAGGTCGGCTGCTTCGACACGGCCTTCCACACCACCCAGCCAAAACTCGCCCAGATGTTTCCTCTACCGCGAAAGCTCTTCGACGAGGGCATACGGCGCTACGGCTTTCACGGCCTGTCCTACGATTACGTCAGCCGTCGCCTGCCCGAAGTCCTGGGCCCCGAGCGTGCCAAGGGACGGGTGATCATTGCCCACCTGGGCAACGGCGCCTCGCTGTGCGCCCTGCGCGAAGGCAAGAGCGTGGCCACCACCATGGGATTCACCACCATCGACGGGCTGATGATGGGCACGCGCAGCGGCAGCATCGATCCCGGCCTCGTGCTGCACCTCATCGAATACGGCGGCATGAGCGTCACCCAGGTCGATCACATGCTCTACAAGGAATCGGGGCTGCTGGGCGTATCCGGCATCAGCCAGGACATGCGGGAGCTGCTCGCGAGCGACGATCCGCACGCCAGGGAAGCGGTCGAGCTCTTCTGCTACCGCCTGGTACGCGAGATCGGGTCGCTCGCGGCCGCCCTCGGCGGGCTCGACGCGCTCGTCTTCACTGCCGGCATCGGCGAGCATGCCGCGCCGGTGCGCGCGCGCGTGATCGAACGGCTCGACTGGCTCGGCGCCGTGCTCGATCCCCAGGCGAACGAGCGTATCGCCGGCATCGCCGGGCGCATCGACGCGCCGGATAGCCGCGTGGCCCTTGCCGTGGTACCCACCAACGAAGAAGCGATGATCGCGCACTACACCCTGGAAGTCCTGCGGCGGGAAGGCTCTGCTACAATCGCCGCCAATCCTCCAGCCGCCGATGCGAACCGATGAAAGCCAGCCACGCCCACCTCGTCACGCTCAAGGAAGCCCCGGCCGATGCCGAGATCGTCAGCCAGAAACTCATGATCCGCGCCGGCATGATCCGGCGCATCGCCGCCGGTATCTATACCTGGCTCCCCTTGGGCTTGCGCAGCCTGCGCAAGGTCGAAGCCATCGTGCGCGAAGAGATGAACCGTGCCGGCGCCGTCGAGGTGCTCCTGCCGGTGGTGCAACCGGCGGAGCTGTGGCAGGAATCGGGGCGTTGGGAACACTACGGTCCGGAGCTGCTGCGCTTCAAGGACCGGCACCAGCGCGACTTCGTGCTCGGCCCCACGCACGAAGAGGTCATCACCGAGCTCGTGCGCCGCGACGTCAAGAGCTACCGCCAGCTGCCGCGGCACTTCTACCAGATCCAGACCAAGTTCCGCGACGAGATCCGCCCGCGCTTCGGCGTGATGCGCGCGCGCGAATTCATCATGAAAGACGGTTACTCGTTTCATGCCGATTTCACCGATCTCGAGCGCGAATACCGCAACATGTACGACACCTACACGCGGATCTTCACCCGGCTCGGGCTGAAGTTCCGTGCCGTGGCGGCCGACACGGGTTCCATCGGCGGCACCGGCTCGCACGAATTCCACGTCATCGCCGACACCGGCGAAGACGACATCGCCTATTGCCCCGCCTCCGACTACGCGGCCAACGTGGAGCTCGCCGAAGCCCTGCCCCCGCCCGGACCTCGCCCCGAGCCGCGCGAGCCGCTCGTCAAGGTGCACACCCCCGGCGTCAAGACCATCGCCGATCTGGTCGATTTCCTCAAAATTCCCGTCGAGCGCACCGTCAAGGCGATCGTCGTCGAAGGGGAAGACGGCGCCCCGGTGCTGCTGCTGCTGCGCGGCGACCATGAACTCAACGAGATCAAGGCGCAGAAACTTCCGGGCATCAAGAATCCGCTCACCTTCGCCGAAGAAACCGCCATCCGCGCCGCCTTCGGCGCCGGGCCGGGGTCGCTCGGGCCCATCGGCTTTTCCGGCCGCGTCATCGCCGACCGCACCGTGGCCCAGATGGCCGACTTCGTGGTCGGAGCCAACGAGGACGAGCACCACTACACCGGCGCCAACCTCGGCCGCGATTTCCCCGAACCGGAAGTGGCCGACCTGCGCAACGTCGTCGCCGGCGATCCTTCGCCCGACGGCAAGGGCACGCTCGAGATCTGCCGCGGCATCGAAGTTGGCCACATCTTCCAGCTGCGCACGAAGTACTCCGAGGCGATGCACTGCACCTTCCTCGATGCCGAGGGGCGCGAACGCCCGATGGAGATGGGCTGCTACGGCATCGGCGTCTCCCGCATCCTGGGCGCGGCGATCGAACAGAACCACGACGAGCGCGGCATCCTCTGGCCTGCGGCCATCGCCCCCTTCGAAGTCGTCATCTGCCCCATCGGCGCGGCCAAATCCCCCATGGTGGCGGAAGCGGCCGAAGCGCTCTACCGCGACTGTCTCGCTGCCGGCCTCGACGTCGTGCTCGACGATCGCAACGAACGTCCCGGCGCCATGTTCGCCGACTGGGAACTCGTCGGCGTGCCCTGGCGGGTGGTGGTGAGCGAGCGAGGGCTCGCCGCGGGTCGCTACGAAGTACAGCACCGCCGCGAGCGCGAAGCGCGCACGCTTCCCATCGGCGACGTCGTGGCCGAACTCGCCGCCGCGATCAGCGCCGAGAAAAGACCGCTGGGGTGATTTCGGGACGAGTTCGGTTACGCCGAATGGGTCGCGCCAAGGCCCGAGCCATTGGGTGAAAGTATTTGGCAAGAATCCGGTGCCCATGATGCAGCCGCCGTCTCACCCGCGCTTTTTCTCCCGGTCCGCGGCCAGATTCCTGCTCGCGGCGGCGCTCCTGCTCGCCGCGCTCGCCCCCGTCACGACGCAGGCAGGCGCCCAGATCTACGAACCGCTCGCCGACAGCGTGCGCGAGGCGCTCTCGGCCATCGTCGCCGACGCTCCCGTCGCCCCCGAGCGCATCCGCCGCGATCCGCTTGCCGCGCGCTGGATCGATGCGCAAAGCGAGCGGCTCGCCCGCCGCGTTCCCGACCCGGCCGAGCGCGAGGAGCTGCTCGCCACCGTCTACTACGAATCCGCCCGCGCCGGGCTCGACCCGGAACTGGTGCTCGGCCTCATCGAGGTGGAGAGCGGTTTTCGCAAATACGCCGTCTCCACGGCCGGGGCGCGCGGCTACATGCAGGTGATGCCCTTCTGGGTCGGGCTCATCGGCACCCCGCAGCACAACCTCTTTCACCTGCGCACCAACCTGCGCTATGGCTGCACCATCCTGCGCCACTATCTCGACCTCGAAAAAGGCGACCTCTACCGCGCGCTGGGGCGCTACAACGGCAGTCTGGGGCGGCCCGAGTACCCCAACGCGGTGCTGGCGACCTGGCGCAAGTACCGCCAGCCCGAGCTCAGCCCTGCGTCCCTCCGACGGTGATGCCCTCCACGCGCAGCGTCGGCTGACCCACCCCCACCGGCACGCTCTGCCCGTCCTTGCCGCAGGTGCCGATGCCCGGATCCAGCGCGAGATCGGTGCCGATCATCGAGACGCGCTGCATCACCTCGGGGCCGCTGCCGATCAAGGTCGCCCCCTTGATGGGGTAGCACACTTTCCCATCTTCCACCCAGTAGGCTTCCGACATGGAAAAGACGAACTTACCGGAAGTGATGTCGACCTGTCCGCCGCCGAAATTGACCGCGTAGATGCCGCGCTCGACGGAAGCGAGGATTTCCTCGGGGTCGTGCGATCCCGCGAGCATGTAGGTGTTCGTCATTCGTGGCATCGGCCCGTAGGCGTAGGACTCGCGCCGCCCGTTGCCGGTGGGCTTCATGCCCATCAACCGGGCGTTGAGGCGATCCTGCATGTAGCCCACGAGGATGCCATCCTCGATGAGCACGGTCGGCTGGGTGGGTGTGCCCTCGTCGTCGAGGGTGAGCGAGCCGCGGCGCAGCGGCAAGGTCCCATCGTCGACCACCGTCACACCCGGAGCGGCCACCCGCTCGCCGATCCGCCCGCTATAGGCCGAAGTCCCCTTGCGGTTGAAATCCCCTTCCAGGCCGTGCCCCACCGCCTCGTGCAGCAGCACGCCCGGCCAGCCGGGTCCGAGCACCACGGTGAAGACGCCAGCCGGGGCCGGCCGCGCCTCCAGGTTCACCCGCGCCTGATGCACCGCCTCGCGGGCAAGGCGCTCGAGCGCCGCCTCGTCGAAGGCGGTAAGGCCATAGCGCCCGCCCATGCCGCTCGAGCCGCTCTCGCGCCGCCCGTCCTGCGACATGATGACGGTGAGCGACAGACGCACGAGCGGGCGCAAGTCGGCGGCAAGCGTTCCGTCGCTGCGGGCAACAAGCACCGTCTCCCACGAAGCGGCGAGCCCCGCCATCACCTGCTCGACGCGGGCATCCAAGGCGCGCGCCTTCGCTTCCAGCCGCTCCAACAGCCGCACCTTCTCTGGCGCGGGCAGGGTTCCCACCGGATCGACGGCCGGGTAGCGCGCCGGCGGCAACGCGTCGCGGCGCAGGTCCACCCGCCGCGCCTGTCCGAGTGCGGCGACCGCGCGCACCGTGCGCGCCGCCTCCAGGAGCGAGGCCGGTCGCAGGTCGTCGGTATAAGCGAGCGCCTGTTTCTCCCCGGCGATCGCCCGCACCCCCACGCCCTGCTCGATGGAGAAGGCGCCGGACTTCACGATCCCCTCTTCGAGGGACCAACTCTCCACGTGGCGCAGCTGGAAATACACGTCCGCCTCATCCACGGCGTGGGTCTGCACCTGTGACAAGGTCGAAGACACGTCCTCCAGCCTCAATCCATTGGCCTCGAGCAGCCGCTCTTCGGCCAGCGCCAGCGCGTCGACCTTTGCTTCCTTCACCTCCGCCATTTCCTTCATGCGTACACTCTCCTGATGAATGATCCTTCACGCCGGTGCTGCCACGCCGGCAGCCTCGCGCGGACCTCGTCGAGTCGCTCGCGCCGCAGCGTTCCCTGCACCACGCCTTCCCCTTCGGGCAGACTGGCGAGCACCTCGCCCCATGGATCGACGAAGAGCGAATCCCCCCAGGTGCGCCGTCCCGCCTCGTGCCGTCCCCCTTGCGCCGCGGCGAGCACATAGCATTGATTCTCGATCGCCCGGGCGCGCAGCAGCACCTCCCAGTGCGCCCGGCCCGTGGTCCAGGTGAAGGCCGCCGGCAGCACGATGAGGTCCACGAGCCCCATGGCGCGATAGAGTTCCGGAAAACGCAGGTCGTAGCAGATGGACAGCCCCACCGTCCAGCCTTCGATGTCGACGGTGACCACCGCCTCGCCCGGCTCGATCGTCTCTCCCTCGTCGTAGACTTCCTCACCGTGGCGCAGGCCGAAGAGATGGATCTTGTCGTAGCGCGCCACGCAGCGCCCGTCCGGAGCATGGACGAGGCAGGCATTGCGCACCTTGTCGGGCACGTCCGCTTCCAGCGGCACCGTTCCGCCCACGATCCATAGCCCCAGGCGCGCCGCCTGCCGCGCCAGCCAATCCTGGATCGGCCCGGCGCCGAAGCGCTCGCGCAGGCGTACTTTCTCACGCGCATCGGCTGAAATGATGGCGAAATACTCTGGCAGCACCGCGAGCCTCGCACCGCTGTCTACGGCCAGCTCCAGCAGCCGTTCGGCAGTGGCCAGATTGTCCGCCACGCGCGGCGTCGACACCATCTGCAGCGCCGCGGCGCGCAAGGACGGGCGTTCCTTCTCCTTGTCCATCACTTCCCTCCCTCTCCTTCCACCGGAACGGGTTCCAGGGGTTTGACCTCGGGCTCCGACCATGGGCCCGTCACATGAAACCGCCGCCCCAAGATCCGCCCGAAAGGATCGCCCAGAAGCTTCTGCCCGATGAACGCCACCGCCCCGGCGAGCGGATTGGCGATGCCCACGGCCACCGCCGTGCTGTCCGACAACTGGGGCACCACCGTCACGTCCAGCTCTTGCGTCTGCTTGCGCAAATCCACCATGCCGATCATCTCCACCGTCGCGCTCGGCGCCGAGATGCGCAGGTTTCCCGTCGTCAGGTAGCCATCGTTGAGGGCAAAGCCCCCGTACAGGCGATCGAAGGCCATCCCCTTGGCAAACACGTCACCAAAATCGAGCAACAAACGCCGCGGCAGGCTCTGCAGGCTCAAGATCCCCAGCAAGCGCCCCACCCCAGGCTCGATCTCCTCGAACCGCCCGTTGACGATCTCGATCTCCCCTCGTCCGGCCACCTTGTAGAGATCGAAACCGAGCGGCGAACCCGGCCAGCGCCACTGGGCCGTCACCTGCCCCTTTCCTCCCTTGAGCCCGGCGGTATCGAACCAATGCCGCACCGTCTTGCCCGCATCCTCGATCGTCATCTTCGTGGCAAACTCGGTCTGCGGCCGCTCGCCATCGCGCCACACACCGCTCGCGTCGATGCGAAACACCGCTGGCACCTCCAGCGTGAGCGCATCGAGCGACCATCTTCCCGGCGCAAGGCTCGCGCGCAGCGCCAATGCCCCCAGCCAGCGTTCGCCCAAGCCGAAGCGATCGACCGTGAGATCGAAGGCCGGCAGGCGCCCTTCCTGCGGGGCTTGCCCCCCCTCTTCCGCCTCCGGCATCATCAGCTTCGCGAACCGCCCTTCGACGCGCTCGGCCCCCTCCCTGCCCAAGGTCACGCGCACGTTCCCCTGGGCTTCGTCGGCGGTCAGTGCCAGCGACCAGACGGGCCCCTTGCTCTCGCCCTGCACGTGCACGCGATGCCAATGCCGCCCAAGGAAACGGGCCGCCGCCGCATCCACCTGCAGTGCGGCAAACGCCGTTCCCCCTCCCCCATCGCCGATGTCATCGGTCACGGCCAGCCAACGATCCAGGTCGAGCTCGGAGGCGGCAAGTTGCAGCATGCCGCCCTTGCGCGGTGCCGGCGGCGCATCCACCGCTCCCACCGCCGCCGCCCAGGCGCCGTCGCGCGCGCGCACGAAACGCAGGCGATCGTCGAGCTGCGCTTTTACTTCCATGCCTACAGGCAAAAACTTGAACTCCGCCCGGCTCGGCCAGCGCACCCCGGCAGGTTTGTCCAGGGGCGGCGGCAGGTCCGAGCCCATGCCCGCGAGATCGGAGGTGAGCACCAGCGCCGGCCCATCCCTGGCGAAGCTCATCGTCCCGCTCACCGCCGTCGAACCGGACAGGGGCAGTTTCCCGAATACGGCCGAGAGCTGCGCTGCCGAGAACGATCCCTGCAAGGCGAGCTTCGGCGGATCGCCCCCCAGCCATTTCGCCGTCACCGGCGCATCCCACCATTTGCCCGCGGCCTGCGCCGAGCGCACGCCCTGCCCGTCGAACACTACCTCGCCGCGAATCTGCTCGATCGGCCAGCCCGTCACCTGCGCCGGGATCCGTCCCTCGGAGAACGTCAGCGACCCGCTCACCCCCGAAGCGAGATCGCCAGCGAATGGCATCGTCAGCCCCAGGCGCAGCGCCGTCTTCGCCTCCAGCTGCACCGCCTGCAGAGCCGAGAGCGGCAAATCTTGGCGCAAAGGACTGGCGGCGGCATAGCGCAGAAACGCCGACCACGGCCCCTCGGCTTCGCCCGTCAGCGTCAGCACCGGAATCTCGGCGTCGAACGCAGGAATGAAGGCGTGGATCGGCCCGAACCGCACCCCTTGGGCGTGCGCCTGGGCCACCTCGATCGCCACCGCTCCCCGATCGAAGGTCACCACCCCCTTCACCTGCTCGAATTCCGGCCACTGCGGCGCAAAGCGCAGCGTCACCCCTTCGAGCGGCAGGCGCAGCCAGAACTCCCCGCCGTTGCCGCGGAAGGGAAACTCGGCGAGCGGCCCGCGCAGGCGAAACTCCACCGCCGAGAGCTTGCCGGCCACCAAGGCATCGCGCAGCCATCCCTGCAGCCGCGGTCCCACCGCGCCGCCCGGCAGATAGCGCACCAAGCGATCGAGCGCCACCTCGTCGAGCGAACCTTGCAGATCGGCCACGTCGCCCGCACGCGCCAGGCGGTAACGCCCCGATACCCGCGCGGTGAAATCCTCGGTGCGCAGCCGCCCTTCCTCCAGCGTCAGGTCGTAGCCGTTGCCGTCGTACGCCCAACGCCCCTGGATCACGCCCTCGGGTACCGCCACCGTCTCGAGCCGCGGCCACACCGCCGGCCAGCTCATCGCCCCTTGCGCGACCGACAGCGCGAATTCGCCCCCCGCGCGATCCCCTGCGATGCGCCCGCTCACGCCGCGCACGCCAAAGGAATCTCCCACCGCCGCCCAGCCCACTTTTTCCAGGGTGAGGTCGAACGACTGCAGGTTCTGGCCACCCAAGACCACGACGCCGGAGGCCGATCCTTCGGGGCGCAGGCCCGCCGCCTGCGGCCACCACAGCGCAAGCGACTCGCCGCCGATCTCCTTCAGGTCGAAATGCGCCTCCACCCGCCCCAGGCGCGAACCGGAAAGCAGCACCGACGCATGCCGCACCGCCCCAGGCGCCTCGCCCTCGAACCCCGCCTGCCAGCCCCACACCCCTAGCGCCAGCGCCAGCGACCCACGGGCGTGCGCCTCCTGGCCGTCGCGCCGCCACGCGAGCCGCGCTTCGCCCACTTCGACGCTCACCCCCGTCGGCAAACCCGACGCTGGCGCAGCGCCCCCAGCCTGCAGCCGCTGCTTCAGCGCCGCCGCATCGTCCACCCGCACCTGCGCCGCCGGCACGAGGATCTGCACCACCCCCTTGCCGCTGCGCCACGCCTCCCACCCTCCGCCCAGGGTCACCTGCACGAGCGGCAGCGAGGCCTCGGCCCCGTCGGTATGAACCTGCACGTCGTTCGCCACCGCTACCGGCCACCAGCCGTTCCATTGCCCTTCCAGACGGCCGACCGAGACCTGCATCCCGCTACGCGCCGAAAGCTCGCGCACCAGCGCCTCGCGCCAGCGGTCGAGCTCCGGCCACAGCCAGAACCGCAACGCCGCAAGCAGCATCACCATCAGCACCGCCGCGACGCCTACGAGCATCGCCGCCGCGATCCCTAGCCTGCGCACTCCCGTTGCGATCCTCAAACCCCGAACCCTCCGCTATCGCAATACACTACAATGGATACAGCCCGCATTGTAACGGACGCCCACCCGAGCCTGTCATGCAGACCCTGCCCGCCCCCTACGCCGAAACCCTCCGTTACAGCCCCTTTCTCGCGCGGCTGCTCGATTCCCGTCCCTGGCTCGCGGAGCATCTGGCCGCCACGCTCGACTCCCCCATCGACCGCGAGGCGATGCAGGCGTTCCTTACCGACCCGCCCGGTCCGCTGCCGTTCGACCCCGACGAACGGCTGGAAGCCTCCCTGCGCCGACTGCGCGCCCGGGTGCTCGCGCACGTGGCGCTGCGCGACCTCGCCGGGCGAGCCAACCTCGACGAAGTCACCGGCACCATGACCACGCTGGCCGAAGTCGCCCTGGAAGCGGCCCACGACCACGCCTTCGAGCATCTCATCGAGCGCCACGGCCGCCCGCTCTCCTCCTCCGGCTGGGAACAGGAACTGCTCGTCGTCGGCATGGGCAAGCTCGGCGGGCGCGAGCTCAACGTCTCCTCCGACATCGACCTCGTCTTCCTCTACCCCGAAGACGGCGACACCGCCGGTCCCAAGATCCTCAGCAACTTCGAATTCTTCGAGCGGCTCGGCCGGCGCCTCATCCACCTCCTCAGCGCCCCCACCGCCGACGGCTTCGTCTTCCGCGTCGACATGCGCCTGCGTCCGCACGGCGACTCGGGGCCGCTCGTATGTTCCTTCGACATGCTCGAAGACTACCTCCTCACCCAGGGACGGGAATGGGAGCGCTATGCCTGGATCAAGGGGCGCGTGCTGCGCGGCGAGCGCTGGCAGGAACTCGAAGCCCTGGTGCGCCCTTTCGTCTTTCGCAAATACCTCGACTACGGCGCGATCGAAGCCATGCGGGCGCTGCATGCCCAGATCCGTCACGAAGTGATGCGCCAGGATCGGCTCGACGACGTCAAGCTCGGCCCCGGCGGCATCCGCGAGATCGAGTTCATCGCCCAGGTGCATCAGCTCATCCGCGGTGGCCGCGACCCCGAACTGCAGATCCGCCCCACGCGCCAGGTACTGCGCCGGCTCGCCGAGCGCGGCATCCTGCCCGCAGAAACCGCCGCGGCGCTCGACGAAGCCTACGTTTTCCTGCGCCGTGTCGAACACCGCCTGCAATACTGGGAAGACGCCCAGACCCACCGCCTGCCGCGCGACGAAAACCAACGCACGCTGCTCGCCCAGGCGATGGGCTACCCCGACTGGAGCGCCTTCGCGCGCGAACTCGAGCGCCACCGCGAGCGCGTCGCCGCCGAATTCACCCACGTCTTCGGGCACGAAGAGCAAAGCACCACCGTGGCCGTACCGGTACTCAGTGCCGCCGTCGACGAACTCGAACACTGCCTGCAAGAACGCGGTTTCACGCGGTCCGCCGAACTCGCCCGACGCCTCGACGCCTTCCGCGCCTCGCCGCGCACCCGCGCGCTCACCGCAGCCGACCGCAACCGGCTCGAAGCCCTGCTGCCGCGCGCCATCGACATCGCCGCCGCACATCCCAAACACGACGACGTGCTCGAACGCCTCCTCGATCTCTTCGAAGCCATCGGCCGGCGCAGCGCCTACCTCTCGCTGCTGCAGGAATACCCGCAGGCGCTGCGCCGCGTGGCCGAACTCGTCGGCGCGGCGCGTCAGGCCGCCACCTACCTCTCGCGCCACCCCATTCTGCTCGACGAACTCCTCGACGAGCGCCACCTCGACGAAGAACCCGACTGGCCCGCTTTCGCGCGCGAGCTCGAGCGTCTGCTCGACGCCCTCGAACCCGACGCCGAGCGCCAGATGGACCTGATGCGCGAGCATCACCACGCCCAAGCCTTTCGCCTGCTCATGCGCGACCTCGCCGGCCGGCTGACGGTGGAGCGCCTCTCGGATCACCTCTCGGCGCTCGCCGACACCCTGCTCGAGCTCAGCCTGCGCTACGTCTGGCGCAAGCTGCGCCGCCGCCACACCGACACCCCGCGCTTCGCCGTGATCGCCTATGGCAAGCTCGGCAGCAAGGAACTGGGCTACGTCTCCGATCTCGACCTCGTCTACCTCTTCGACGACCCCCACCCCGACGCACTCGAAACCTACACCCGCACCGCCCAGCGCCTCAACACCTGGCTCTCCACGCGCACCGCCGCCGGCATCCTCTACGAAGTCGACCTGCGCCTGCGCCCCGACGGCGAAGCGGGGCTGCCGGTCACTCCTCTCGAAGGCTTCCACCGCTATCAGCGCGAGAAAGCCTGGACCTGGGAACACCAGGCGCTCACCCGCGCCCGCTTCTGCGCCGGCGACCCGGAGCTCGGCGCGCGCTTCGAAGCCATCCGCCGCGAGATCCTCTGCCTGCCGCGCGAGCCCGCCAAGCTCAGGGAAGAAGTGCTCGCCATGCGGCAGAAGATGCGCGACGCCCACCCCTCCCGCCCGGGGCTCTTCCACCTCAAACACGACCCGGGCGGCCTCGTCGACGTCGAATTCCTGGTGCAATACCTCGTGCTCGCGCACGCCCACCAACACCCCGAACTCACCGCGAACACCGGTAACATCGCCCTGCTACGCTGTGCGGCGCAGATGGGCCTCATCGACGCCGCGCTCGCCCGGCAGGTCGCCGACGCCTACCGCGAACTGCGCCGTCTGCAGCACCGCCAGCGCCTCGACGAACTTCCGGCCGTCGTCCCCGAAGGGGAAGCCGCGGCGCTGCGCGAACCCGTCCTCGCCCTGTGGCGGCAAATCTTCACCTGAGGTACCAAGAACGGTCATGACCATCGAAACCGAACTCAAGCTCGGCATCCGCCGCGGCGACCTCCCCCGTCTGCGGGCGCACCCTCTGCTCGCCACGGCGCGTCACCATCCCCCGGTGCGTGTGGACAACACCTACTACGACACCGAAGACGAAGCGCTCGCACGCCACGGCATCGCCCTGCGCCTGCGCCAGATGGCGGGACGCAAACTCCTCACCGTCAAAACTGCCGCTCCCAGCCGCAGCGGGCTCTCCTCGCGCCAGGAATGGGAAGCTCCCTGGCCCGGTACGTTCGACTTCACCTTCGTCGAAGACGACGCTGTGCGCGAGCGCCTGGAAAAAGTCCGCGAGCGCCTCGAACCGCGCTTTCGCACCCGGTTTCGCCGCGAGATCTGGGAACTCCCCTGCGGCGAGGGGCACATCGAGATCGCGCTCGACCTCGGCCGACTGGAAGCCGGCGCAGCGAAATTGCCGATCCATGAGCTCGAACTCGAGGCCTACGCAGTCCCCGCCGCCGAACTCCTGACGCTCGCCCGGGCGCTGGCGCAAGATCTCTCCCTGTGGCCCGAAAACCGCAGCAAGGCCGAGCGCGCCATGCAGCTCGCCGCCGGCACCTGGGCCGCGCCGGTCAAGGCCGTCGCAGTCGAACTCGACGCCAAGGGCGACCCCCTCGCGGCGCTGCGCGCCCTTGCCGACGAAGTGCTCGCCCACTGGAGCGGCAACCTGGCGCTGCTGCCTTACCGCCACGACCCCGAATACCTGCACCAGATCCGCGTCGCCCTGCGCCGGCTGCGGGCGCTGCTGCAGATCTTCGAACCGGTCACCGGCCCCGAATTCGCCAGCCACTGGCGCGAACGCCTCGGCGAGCTCGCTGCCGAACTCGGCCAGCTGCGCGACCTCGACGTGCTCCTCGACGAGCTGCTCACCCCCGCCCTCGAACGTTGCCCCGTCGAGCGCGAGGCCCTCGGCGAGCTCGCCGCTCGGCTCTCCAGCGAACGCGAGCGCCTGCGCCGCCGCAGCGGCCGCCTCGACCCCGGCCGCCACGGCCGGGTGCTGCTCGACTTCCTCGCCGCGCTCGAAGCCCTGCCCGGCAACGCCCTCATCCGCGCGAGCGACCTGCGCCACTTCGCCCGTGACCGGCTCGAAGCGCTGCGCAAGAAAGCCCGCCGACGGCTGGCCGCCCACCTCGGCGACCCTTCCCCCGCCGTGCGCCATCGGCTGCGCATCGCCCTCAAGAAACTGCGCTATGGGCTGGAATTCTTCCGTTCCCTGTGGCAGGGCAAGGCCACCGCCCGCGCGCTCGCCCGGCTCAAGCGGGCCCTCGACGTACTCGGCCGCGCCCAGGACTGGCAGGCGGCGCAAGAGGCACTCGTCCAGCGGCAAAAGCGCTATCCTGAAGAACGGCTCGCCGCCGCCGTGCTGCTTGCCTGGCACCACGAGCGCATCGCCCGCGACACCGCCGAGATCCTCGGCAACCTCGAAGACTGGCTCGAAGACGACCTCACCGGATGACGCACATGGATCTTCTTCTCTGGCGCCACGCCGAAGCCCAGGACGGGCAAGACGACCTCGCCCGCCCCCTCACCGAACACGGACACCGTCAGGCCAAGCGCATCGCCCGCTGGCTGGAACGGCACGCCCCCGAAGACCTGCGCCGCTGCTGCAGCCCCGCCCGTCGCGCCCGGCAAACGCTCGAAGCCTGGACCCAGGACTACGAGCTCCTGCCCGAGGCCGCCCCCGGCGCCGCGCCCCTTGCCGTGCTCGCCGCCATCGGCTGGCCCGAGCTCGAACGCCCCACCCTCATCGTCGGCCACCAACCCACCCTCGGCGGCATCGCCGCGCTCGTACTCGCCGGCCAGCACAGCACCTGGTCCATCCGGCGCAGCGCCCTGTGGTGGTTCAAACGCCGCCAGCGCCACGGCCACGTCGAGACGGTGCTGCGCGTCGTGCTCGATCCGGAACTGCTCGACTGAAGCGCCATCCAATCGCTCATCGACCGGCTCTTCCCCTTCTCCGCACCGCACCCCAGCCGGTGCGAATGCCCTCCTTCCATCCGCCCCTATTGCGACGCATCAATCGCAGCATTACACTTCTTCTTTTCCAGAAACAATTTGCAACGATGGCCCACGACAGCACCACTTCTCCGCCCAACGGCACGCGGCGCGTCATCGACGGCGTCGAACGGGTCTATTACGACGGCTACTGGATCAAGACGTACCCTATCCCCAAAGATACGATCCAGGCCAAGCGCACCCTCATCGCCGCCCTCACCCGGCGCCTCTTCAACCACGTCGAGCACGGCCTCAACATCCCTGGCAAACGGCTCGATGAAGCCCGCGCGGCCTATCAGGCGGAAACCGACCCGCAGAAGAAGCGCGTCAAGGGCGCGATGCTCGCCGGCGCGCTCTTCAACCGCGCCACCGACATCTTCACCAAGCTCACCGAGCTCGAAGAGCTCGGCGTCAAAATCACGCCGGACAACGAACTGATGCGCGAATGCGGCCGCTGCCTGCAGGAAGCTCTCTCCCTGGGGCGGCTCGTGCTGCATCGCAGCGGCGAAGAAGGCATCGACGAGCTCTGGGGCGAGCCCTTCCGCGCCTTCTCCATCCCCATCGAAGACTTCTACGAGAGCCGCTACCTCAAGATCGCCTGGACCATGCGCGACATCGACCGGATCGCTCAGGTCATGTGCCGCACCATCGGCGCCCACCCCTTCTTCCAGGGCATCAACCCCTACGTCGAAGCCTACGCCCGCGCCGCCAAGGTCAAGACCGAGACGCTGCGCACCGACAAGGAAATCTTCGACGTCTGGGCCGACTTCGTCGTGGCCGGAGAAAATCTCGCCAACTACAAACCCAGGCTCTCCACGCCGCCCTCGCGCGACGAGCTGCTGCTCATCACCGATGGCGAGCGCCTCATCCTCGACGGCAAGGAACTCATCGGACACATCACCCGCGCCCGCACCCCCATGCCCAAGAGCACGCAGAACTACATCGCCCGCTGCGAACACTTCGCCACGGGGGCGCTCGCCATCACCCGGCACCGGCTGGTCGCCTGAACCCCCCGTCGCGCGAACGCCGCCCCATCAGCCCGTCACTCGATGACCCCGCCCAAACCCCTGGCCGCGCTCCTGCTCATCGTGCTGCCGGTGCTCGCCTGGTCTTGGCACGAAGCCGCCGATCGCCTCACCTGGTGGCTCGAAGCCCTGCCGGTCGTGCTCGCCCTGCCGTTGCTGCTGGTCACCGCCCGGCGCTTCCCCCTCACGCCGCTGCTCTATGGGATCATCACGATCCACATGGTCTTCCTGCTCGTGGGCGCCCACTACACTTATTCCCAGACACCCTTCGGATTCTGGCTCAAAGAGCTCCTCGCGCTGGAGCGCAACCCTTACGATCGCCTTGGCCATTTCCTGCAGGGAGTCACGCCGGCGCTGCTCGCCCGCGAGCTCTTCGTGCGCCTGGCCATCGTGCGCGGCAAGGGCTGGCAAGGATTCCTGGCCGTGGCGGTGGCGCTCGCCTTCAGCGCCTTCTACGAACTCCTCGAATGGGGCACCGCCATGACCTACGGCGCCGAAGCCGAACACTTCCTCGCCATGCAGGGCGACATCTGGGACACCCAGTGGGACATGGCCACGGCACTCTTCGCCGCCGTGCTGATCCTGCCGCTCACCGCTGCGCGGCACCGCTGCCAGATCGCCTTGCTCAGCGCCCGATCGGTTCCTGCTGCCCCACCGTCTCGATGATCCCGCCCCCCAGGCACACGCGGGACTCGTACACCACCACGCTCTGGCCCGGCGTGAGTGCCCACTGCGGCTGCGCGAACACGAGCTCGGCGCGCTCCCCTTCCACCCGCTCGATCTCGCAGGGCGCATCGGGGGAACGATAGCGAGGTTTGGCCGTATACACCCAATGCGTGTGTGGCGCCCGGCCCGAGATCCAGTGGCAGCGCACCGCCGTGAGCCGGTCGTGCCACAGCGCCGGATGCTCGCGCCCCTGCACCACGTAGAGCACGTTGGCCGCCACGTCCTTGGCCGCCACGTACCACGCCTCGTGCTCGGCAGGATCCTCGCCGCCCTTCACCCCGCCGATGCCCAGTCCCTTGCGCTGCCCCAAGGTGTAATACATCACTCCCTGGTGCGTGCCCAGCACGCGCCCGTCGTCGAGCGAGCGGATCTCGCCGGGGCGCGCCGGCAGATAGCGCTGCAGGAATTCGCGAAACGGCCGCTCGCCGATGAAACAGATCCCGGTCGAATCCTTCTTCTCCGCCACCGGCAGCTCCAGGGCGCGCGCGATTCTGCGCACCTCGCGCTTGTAGAGCCGCCCCAGCGGAAACATCGAGCGCGAAAGCTGCGCCTGGTCGAGCCGGTAGAGGAAATAGCTCTGATCCTTCGTGCCGTCCTCGGCCTTCAAAAGCTGATACGTCGCCCCCTCCTCGTCCTCCCAGCGTCGCACCTGAGCGTAATGGCCGGTGGCGATGCGCTCGGCCCCCAGCGCCATGGCATGATCGAGGAAACAGGCGAACTTGATCTCGGCGTTGCACAGCACGTCCGGGTTCGGCGTGCGGCCGGCGGCGTATTCGGCGAGGAATTCGGAGAAGACCCGCTCCTTGTACTCCTTGGCGAAATTGACGACTTCCAGCTCGATGCCCAGCAGATCGCACACACTCACCACGTCGATCAGGTCCTGGCGCGTGGAGCAATACTCCTCGTCGTCATCGTCCTCCCAGTTCTTCATGAACACGCCCGTCACGCGCCAGCCCCGCTCCTTCAGAAGCCAGGCCGCCACCGACGAATCCACCCCGCCCGAGAGCCCTACCACCACGTGGCGCCCCTCGCCCGGCTCGACGCCGATCGCATCCCAATCGAATTCCACCCTCACGGCTCCTCAGCCCGCCAGATAGCGGATCAAATCCAGACTGTAACGCCGCCCCTCGCGCCAGTCGCGCACACAGGCAAGCACCATGGGGCTGCGCAGGCGCCCTTCGCGCCCCGCCGCCTCCACCTCCTCGGGCGCAAGCCACAGCGTGCGCAGAATCCCCTCATCGAGCGCGCGATCGGGCTCCTCGCCCGTCACCTTGCCGGAAAAGGCGAAACGCAGGTAAGTGAGCGCCCCGTCGGGCCGAGTCCATTGATACACCCCTACCACGGCATTGGGCACGAACCGCAGACGCGACTCTTCCAGCGTCTCGCGCACCACCGCGTCGACGAGCGATTCCCCCGGCTCCCAATGCCCCGCCGGCTGGTTCAGGCGCACACCGAACTCCGTCTCTTCCTCGACGAACAAAAAGCGCCCCTCGCGCTCGATCACCGCCGCCACCGTCACGTGCGGCCGCCACACTTCGCCCATCGCGCGCCTCAGACTTTACCGAAAAGAGCATTATAAGACCGGCGAAGCAGCCTATGGGCGCCCGAGCGATCGCCGACGCGGCTACAGGACGGCGTCGTGCGGTGCTCGAACGCCCCCCGATCGGAGGGCTTCGCAACCGACCCCGCTCGTAGTGGTTTTTCACGAGACCCGGGAGTGTGCGATCATCTTCTGCTCGAAAGCATGAGGAGACGACGATGAAACTCTATGACTATCCGCCCGCGCCGAACCCCCGACGCGTTCGCATCTTTCTCGCGGAGAAAGGCATCGAAGTGCCGACCGAAGCCGTGGATCTACGCCAGGGTGCGCAACTCAGCGAAGCGTTCCGCCGAATCAACCCGCAGTGCGTGGTCCCCTACCTCGTGCTCGACGACGGCACCGGCATCAGCGAATCGATCGCCATCTGCCGCTACTTCGAAGCGCTGCAGCCTGACCCGCCGCTCTGCGGCAAGACCCCGCTCGAGCAGGCTCTGGTGGAAATGTGGAGTCGGCGCGCCGAGTTCGAAGGCTTGCTCGCCGTCGCCGATGCCTTGCGCAATTCCGCACCGGCTTTCAAGAACCGCGCACTCCCGGGCGCCGATAACTTCGAGCAGATTCCGACCCTCGTCGAACGCGGACAGCGCCGCACGAAACGCTTTTTCGATGTACTAGAAGAGCGTCTCGCACACTCGACTTTTCTGGCGGGCGATTTCTTTTCAGTGGCCGACATCACCGCGTTCGTCACGGTGGACTTCGCCGGCTGGATCAAGCTCACCCTGCCAGAAACGCACATCAACGCTCGACGCTGGTACGAGACGGTACGGGCACGGCCGAGCGCGTCCGCCTGAGCGTCACGAACGAAATCACCGACCGACCAAAGCCCCCTTCAGGGACTCCTGCGCAGGCGAAGGACCCAGCCAGATCGCCAGCAGCACCGGGAAGAAACCCGGCTCACGCACCGGCTCCATCAACGCCTGTCCATCGACGAGAATGGAAGTTTCTCCATGAAGGTTCTCGGTGATTTCCACGGCGGTCCCTGCTTTCATCTCGCCTGCCGCTGCCATCGCCGCCCTGAGTCTGGCCAAAGGATCACGAAACGGGGCGAGCGCATCCGGCGCATGATTCTTCTCGAGTCCCTCCCACAGCGCTTCGACAAAGGTGCGTCCGTCCAAGCGTCGCAGCAAGCGAATCGCAATCACCCGCGGCGGTGGAGACGACAATGCCGCCTCGGCCGTTTCCGCCCGCTGCGGCAGATACAAAGCGATGGCATAGACGTCGAAGACGAGTCTCGTACGCACCCCCGAACCGTTGCGCACGAGCACCTGTCCTTCACGTTCGAGGGTTGGTGCGAATTCCCCCTGCCCCTCTCCGCCCCAAGCCAACGACCCAAAGCACGACAAACCGCACAAGATGAGCATCCAGCGGCGCAAGGTATTCATACAAAACTCCAACAAACGTTTGAATAAAATAAATGCTAGTGACAATGCTTTCATTCGTCAACGCCCTCATGCGTAGGGTAGCTCGCAGAACCATCGCACCAAGATAGGCGGGCATCCGAGCACCGCGCAACGCCGCCATACGGCCGCGCAGTAGGTCATTCGCGACGCTCCGTAGTATGATCGCCCCATGCCCATCCAATGGTTTCCCGGCCACATGCACGCGGCGCGGCGCAAGCTCGAAGAGACGCTTGCCGACGTCGACGTGCTCATCGAAGTGCTCGACGCGCGCATTCCCGCAGCGAGCCGAAATCCTCTGCTCGAGACGCTGCGCCGCAGCCGGCAGCGTCCCTGCCTGAAGCTGCTCAACAAGGCCGACCTCGCCGATCCGGCCCGTACCACCGAATGGATCGCCGCCTTCGAGCGCGAAGAGGGCGTGCGCGCGCTCGCCGTCTGCGCCAAGAATCCGGCCGACGTGCGCCGCATCCTGCCCGCCTGCGAGCGACTCGCGCCACACCGCAGCGAGCCGACCAAACCGCTGCGGCTGATGATCGCCGGCATCCCCAACGTCGGCAAATCCACGCTCCTCAACGCCCTCATCGGCCGCAAGGCCGCCAAGGTCGGGGACGAGCCGGCCGTGACGAAGAGCGTGCAGCGCTATGATCTTCCGGGTCTGCGCAGCATCACCGACACCCCCGGTCTGATGTGGCCCAAGATCGAATTCGAGGCCGACGGCTATCTGCTCGCTGCCTGCCACGCCATCGGGCGCAACGCCGTGGCCGAAGAGGAAGTGGCGGCCTTCCTTGCCGAGACCCTGCTCGCCCAAGGATACGCCGATCGGCTCACCGCACGCTACCGCTTCGATCCCACAGGCATGAACGGCGAAGAGATCGTCGAGGCCGTCGGCGAGCGGCGCGGCTGCCGGCGCAAGGGCGGCGAGCTCGACCGGGAAAAGGCGGCCAATATCCTCCTGCAGGATTTTCGCGAGGGCAAGCTCGGCCCCCTCACCCTGGAGACGCCCGCCTCGCGCGCCGCCATGATCGCTGCGCACGAAGAAGCGGCGCGCGTCAGCGCCGAAGAAAACGCTCAGCCGACCAGCCGGTAGCCAATCGGCACCGTGAACCCCCCTAGGGCGCACACGGCCGCGTCCCCCTCCAGCGCCGCCACCGCCTCGCGCACGAGCGCGAGCGCCGCCTCGTCGAGCCAGGGCGCACCGGAGGATCGCTCGAGCTGCACGACCGCCTTCCCTCCCGAGCAATGGAGCCGCACCCACACGGTCCCCTCCACACCGAGGCGCCGCGCCTTCGGCGGATAGACCTTGTGCGCCTCGAGCCAGGCGCGCAGCCGCTCGGACCAGGGCGCCCCGCCCTTGGAACCAGCACCCCCGCCCCCTTCTCCCTCCTTTCCGGAAGACGGCCCGGACGCCCCGTTCCCGCGTCCGCCCGCGCCCGCCCCTTCGCCCGTCGCAACGGCAGGCTCGGCACCGCCGCGCCCCTCGCCCGCTTCCTGCGAGGCCCCCTGCGATGGAGCATTTCCCTCCTCGCTGGCCGGCACGGCCGCTTTGACCTCGGGTAGCGCTTCCGCAGGGGGGATCCGCTTCTCGGGCAAGGGCATGTGCACCGGCTTCACCGCCACGGCTCGCGGCGCAGCCGTCGTCCGGATAGGAGCAGGCATCGAGGGCCGAGAGGGGGGCGCGTGCGGCGAAACCTCGGCCGGCGGCTCGGACACAGGTGCCGCGAACCCACCCTCCCCCCCTCCCGCCTCGCCCGCAGCGGCCGAATCCGGCGCCTCCTCCACCGGCCCGATCAAGGTCACGGCAAAAGGAGGCGGCTCGCGCGGCGGCCAGGCGGACGAGAGTCCCGCCGCCAGCAGGCCGAAGGCGAGCGCATGGACCGCGAGCGCCAAGGCCCACGCCGCCAGCGACGGCCGCCATTGCCGGCCCCCACGCCGCGCCGTCCCCCCGAACGAATCTTCTTGCATCGAAGCATTTCAATGAAAGGCAAAGAGGGATTATCGCACTGGCACCTCGCCGGAGCGCGCTTCCCTTCGCCGCGCCGGATTTACGCTATCATTGAACATACCCCAGAGGGAGCGAGACCATGACCGACAAAATCCCCGACCCGGTGCCCCAACACCCGCTGCTCGAGGGAAAACCCGAGATCGCACGGGGACGCTACAGCATCGTGCTCGACAAGGGAGACGGCGAGCGCGTCTATAAGATCATCACCCATCCGGACGAATACCTGCTCTACGCTGCCGACGACCGCCCCCAGGGACCGCATTTCCCCACCGTCTACGCCTACCACGGCATCATCGGACGTGCCAGCAATGGCTTTCCCATGCACCTCTTCGAGGTGGAAAAGCTCTATCCCATCCCCGAGACCAGCCCCGCCGCCGACGCCGCCCGTCGGCTGATCCACGCCTGGTGGGATCTGTGCCAGCAGTGGCAGCAGCTGGGTCAGATGATGGGCCGCATCGCGCTGCAGCAGCTCACCGAGCTCAAGCCGCCGCCGTTCGATGCCGGCATGAAACAGGCAGTAGAGACGCTGGCGCGCTTCGCCGAAACCTATCGCGTGATTCCAGATCTGCTTAGCCGCGACAACCTCATGATGCGCAAGGACGGCACGCTGGTCTTCTCCGACCCCATCCGTCCCGGCAAGGACTGAGGCTCAGGCGATCTTCGCCTCCAGCACCCACCCGCCCTGCCCCGGCGCTTCCTCCAGCTGTCCGGCGAGCCAGGGCAAGCCTTCCTGCAGCCGCTGTGCCAACACATAGGGCGGATGCAGCACCACCAGGCCGCTCGCCGTCATGCCGCGGCCGCCCACGGGGGGCGGCGCCACCTGCAGCTCCACCCGCAGATGATCCTCCGGCGCGAGGTTCACCAGACGCCGGCGCAGCTCCTCCGCCTCCACCCGACGCAGGCGCGGGTACCACACGAGCACCGTCGCCTGCGGAAACTTTTCCAGCATCGCCCGCACGGCCGGGATGAGCCGCACGTAGTCGCCGCGCACTTCATAGGGCGGATCGATGAGGATCACGCCGCGGCGCGAGGGCGGCGGCAGCACCTGCAGTGCGCCGGCAAAACCGTCGCTCGACAGGCAGCGCACCTGCGCGTCTCCGGCAAAGAGCCGCTCGAGCGCGGCGAAATCGCGCGGATGGCGCTCGAAACACACCAGCCGATCGCCCCCCTTGCCGCGGGCGCCACTGCGGGCAAACTGCCGCGCGATCGCCGGCGACCCGGGATAGAGCTCCAGGCGCCCAGCGGGATTGAACGCCGCCACGGCCTCCAGATACGCGGAAAACACCGCCGGCGCCTTGGCGCGCGCCGCCCACAGGCGCGCGATCCCTTCACGGAATTCGTGGCTCGCCTGGGCACCACCCACCCCAGCCCCCAGTCGATAGAGGCCGGCACCGGCATGGGTGTCGACGTAGGTCCAGGGCGCAGGCTTTTCGTTGAAGTAGGCCAGCACCTCGGCCAGCACCCAGTGCTTGAGCACGTCGGCATGGTTGCCGGCGTGGAAACCATGACGATAGCTCAGCACTGCCCTTTCCTTTCGCGCTTCATCGAACCGGCAGGCCGGAGGCGTCGAACATGCCTTCGAAAAGCGCCGTGCTCAGGTAGCGTTCGCCCGAATCGGGCAGAATGACGACGATCGTCTTTCCGGCGTATTCCTCGCGTTTGGCAAGGCGGAGCGCCGCCGCCACCGCCGCGCCGCTCGAAATCCCGGCAAGGATTCCCTCCTCACGGGCAAGCCGCCGGGCGGTCTCCATCGCCTCCTCGTCGCCCACCTGCTCGATCAAGTCGATGAGCGACAGATCGAGCACCTCCGGCACGAACCCCGCGCCGATGCCCTGAATCTTGTGCGGCCCGGGCTTGACCGGTAGCCCTTCGCGCGTCTGCGTGAGCACCGGGCTACCCGCAGGTTCCACCGCCACCGACACGACGGGCTTGCCGCGGGTTTTTTTGAGGTAACGGCTCACGCCGGTGATGGTCCCGCCAGTGCCCACGCCAGCGACGAAGACATCCACCTGTCCGTCGGTATCGTGCCAGATCTCCGGCCCCGTGGTCTGCTCGTGGATGGCCGGATTGGCCGGATTGCGGAACTGCTGCAGCATCACGTAGCGCCGAGGGTCGGAAGCGGCGATCGCCTCGGCCCGCTCGATCGCACCCTTCATCCCCTTGGCCCCTTCGGTGAGCACGAGCTTGGCCCCGAAGACGGCCAAAAGCTTCCGGCGCTCCAGGCTCATCGTCTCGGGCATGGTGAGCGTGAGGGGAATCCCCTTGGCCGCGGCCACGAATGCGAGCGCAATCCCCGTGTTGCCGCTCGTCGGCTCGATGAGCTCCTTGCCCGGACCGAGCAGGCCGCGGCGCTCGGCATCGGCCACCATGGACGCCCCGATGCGGCACTTCACCGAAAAAGCAGGATTGCGCGCCTCGATCTTGGCAAGTACCGTCGCCTTGGCCCCGGCAGTGAGGCGGTTCAAGCGCACGAGCGGCGTGCGCCCGATGGAGGCAGGGTTATCGGCAAACCAGTTGGCCATCGTCTCTCTCCTCGATCAAGCGATGGACGCATGATACCCTGCGCCGCACTGTCGCCCTACAACCCGCCGCTCGAAGCTCATGACGATTCGGACATAAGCCGACTACGCCCGATCGTCTTGACACGGATGGGCCGTCCGCTATAATTCGAGCCTCTCTTCCCCGATAGCTCAGTCGGTAGAGCAACGGACTGTTAATCCGTGGGTCGCAGGTTCGAGCCCTGCTCGGGGAGCCAATACATGCCTGCCTTTCTTTTCCATTCGCCTGCTCGATGAATCGAGCCATGGCCTTTCGGTGCGACTCTGGTCACTCCACCCCGCGCTGCTCGATGCCAAAGGGCTCGTCGCCCTGTGGCGCGAGGGGCTGCTCGCCCAGGCGGTGCTCGCCGGGGCCACGCGCGGCTACCGCCACCATCCGCAGCTCGTGCGCTTCCGCGCGCATCCGATGCCGCTCACGGCGATCGCCGCCTATCTGCACGCGGTGGCCGACGAAGCCGAAGCGCGCAGCTACCGCTTCGATCGCGCGAAACTTCCGCCCCGCGAGAGCGTCGCACCCATCGAAGTCAGCGAGGGACAACTCGCCCACGAATTCGCCCACCTGCTGCGCAAGCTGGAGCAACGCGACCCAGCGCGCGCGGCGCGGCTCTCCGGCACGGCACCGCTGCCGCATCCGCTGATGCGCGTGGTGCCCGGGCCGGTGGCCGAGTGGGAAGTCGGGCGCTGAACCTCTCGCCATGCGCTCGCAAGAAGGCACAGGTGCGTCCGCGCGGTTTCGAGTGGAATACTCGAAACAAGGCAAGGGTCGACCGTGCCCTTGCCGTCTCCGTCGACACCGATTGCCAGGCGCCTCTCGGCCTTACGGAGATGGGATGCGGCTGCCCCACGAAGACACCTGCCCGTATCGCTGGGATACAATGCCCGACATGAAAGTCAAAGAATTCATCTCGCTGCTCGAACGCGACGGCTGGATTCAGGTACGGCAAAAAGGTAGTCACCGCCAGTTTCGCCACCCGACCAAGCCGGGTACGGTTACCGTCGCCGGCAAGCCAAGCGCCGACATCCCTCCCGGGACGCTTGCCAGTGCGCTCAAACAAGCCGGCCTCACCCTAGGAGAATGAGATGCGCTACATGGTCATCATCGAACGCAGCCCCCAGGGATACGGCGCCTACGTTCCCGATCTGCCAGGCTGCATTGCCGTTGCTGACACAGAAGAAGAAGTGCGCCGCCTCATCCAAGAAGCCATCGAATTCCACCTCGAAGGGCTCAAGGAAGAAGGGAAAGAAATTCCCGCTCCTCGCTCCTACGGCGAATTCGTCGAAATCCCGGCCTGAACCTCGCGCAGGCGCTGCTCGCCGCATCCGCTGATGCGCGTGGTGCCCGGGCCGGTGGCCGGGTGGGAAGTCGGGCGCTGAAGCGGGCCCCGGCTCGTGCTATCCTCGCAAGCCCTGTCGTTTTTCGCCCCCCTTGCCGATGATCCCCGAACCCTCCGATTCTCCCTCGCAAAAACTGCTCAAGCTGGAAAAGCGCCTGCTGCGCCAGGTGGGCCAGGCGATCGGCGACTTCGGCATGATCGAGGAAGGCGACACGGTGCTGGTGTGCGTCTCCGGCGGCAAGGATTCGCTCGGGCTGCTCGCGCTGCTGCAAAAGCTCCAGGCGCGCGCACCGGTACGCTTCCGGCTGATCGCGATGAACCTCGACCAGCGCCAGCCGGGTTTTCCCGAGGACGTGCTGCCGCGCCATTTCGCTCAGGTGGGGGTGGAGTACCGCATCGTACGCGAGGACACCTACTCCATCGTCAAGGAGAAGATCCCCGAAGGGAAGACCACCTGCTCGCTGTGCTCGCGCCTGCGCCGCGGCATCATCTACCGCACGGCGCGCGAGCTGGGGGCGAACAAGGTGGCGTTGGGGCACCACCGCGACGACATCCTCGAGACGTTCTTCCTCAACCTCTTCTTCGGCGGGCGTCTGAAGGCGATGCCGCCCAAACTGCGCAACGACGAGGGCGACCTGGTGGTGATCCGGCCGCTCGCCTACTGTGCGGAAGAGGATCTGGCGCGCTACGCCCGCGGCATGAATTTCCCCATCATCCCCTGCTCGCTGTGCGGCTCACAGGAAAACGCCCAGCGCCAGCAGGTGAAAGCCATGCTGCGTGCCTGGGAACGGGAGGATCCGCGCCGCATCGCCTCCATCTTCACCGCGCTCGGCCACGCCGTGCCCTCGCACCTGCTCGACCGCGCGCTCTTCGATTTCGCCTCGCTCGCCGCGGGAGCAGGGGGAGCGGAAGCGGCGCTCGACGAGGCCGTCGGTGCCGCCCCCGTGCATTTCTTTGCTCCCTCGCCGCTCAGAACTTGACGTTGATCGCGGCGTAGACCGATCGCCCCATGCCCGGCACGGCGATGCCCCAGGGTACGGCGTTGATGCTCATCGTCGTCCCCTGGCCGACGTAGGCTCCGCCGGTGGGCAGGTAGTAGAGCTTGTCGAAAAGGTTCTCCACGCCAAGGTCGAGCCGCACGTCTTTCCAATCGTGACTCGCGCGCAGGTGCACGAGGCCGTAGCCCGGCGTCTCGATCTCGTTGCGCGCATCCGACACGTCGTCCTTGCGCGCACTCAGTTCCCAGTCCACGGCATTGTTCCAGCCGGCGAGCTGGTGCGTGAGGGTGAGCGTGGCGCGCCAGGGCACGATGTTGTAGAGGTCGTCGTCGGTGTCGCGGTTCTCGCCTTTGGTGTAGCTCAGCACCCCCTCGAAGCCGAAGGCGCCCAGGCCGGTGCGCGCAAGCGGCGCCTTGCCCGAGAGGTCGAACCCGTAGAGGCGCGCCGACTGGTTCTCGTAACGTAAGACGACGAACTGGTTGCGCGTGAGCCTGGCCGCCGGGGCGTTCTTCGCCGCATCCCACTGCAGCGCGTCGATGTAGTCATCGACGTAGGTGAGATAGGGCGTGAAGCGCAGGCCCCATTGGCGGTCGGCGGCGTGCCAGTCGATCGTGGCCGAGAGCGTATAGGCTTTCTCCGGTTCGAGGTCGGGGTTGCCGATGTAGCCGTTGCCGTCGCCGACGAAGTTGTTCATCACCGCCGCCATCGTCCAGGTCGACCACGGATAGCGCTCGTAGAGGCTGGGCGAGCGAACCTTGCGCGCAAAGCCGAGCTCGAATTCGCGCATCTCGTCCAGGGTGTAGCGCGTGAGCGCGGTGAAGTCGAGGTTGTCGTCGGTGCGCTTGCGCTCGCGCGCGTTGAAGGCGGCCGCGTCCCTTTTCTGATAGTTCAGCATCGTTCCCATGCCGTTCGTGTCGGCATAGCCCTGCACCGGATCGGCATCGGTGGTGACGTGCTCGTAGCGCACGCCGGCGAGCGCCATCCAGCGGTCGCTCAATTTCGTCTCCCACTCGCCGAAGAGACCGGCGCGGTCGCGCTCGCCGTTCTTGATGTTCCAGAAGGTGCCGGGCCACATGTTGGCGCCAGAAGGCGGCCACCAGTCGTCCAGCGTGTAGTGCTGGTACTCGCCGCCCAGGCGCAGCACGTCGCGCTCGCTCAGGGCGATGTTGGCGGTGAGTTTCGCCCCCGTGGTCCTGCTCTCGGTGTTCATCGGCATGCCGGCGGCGCAGGTGCCATCGATCGGCGAGCAGGGCTTTCCGTTTGTCGCCGTCGGGCCACCCGAGGCCATGCCGTACCAGTAGCGCTTGTCTTCGCCGAAATCCATGAAGTGATCGACGCTCTGGTGATAGGCCCGGGCATCGAGCGAGCCCCAGTCGAACTGGCCGAGATAGCGCAGATTGAAGAGGGTGGAATCGTTGTCCAGCATGTCCATGCGCTGGTTGGGATAGAGCTGGTCGGCCACGTTTTGCACGGCGACCGAGGCATCGAGGAGATGCGCGCCGCTCTTGAGCGCGAAGCCGACGAGGTGGTTGCTCAGCTCATAGCTGGTGGAGCCGACTTCGTCGCGATCCAGCGTATGGCCGGCGCGCCCGGTGGCGGTGAAATCTTTGAAGTCTCCGCCCGCGGTGTAGTTGTTCGCCTTGGCGTACGCCCCGAGATAGCGCACGCTCACCTGCTCGCCGGCAAGCGTGGCGGAGCCGTGCACTCCGAAGCCATCGCCATTGCTGCGGTAATAGGTGCCAGCCTCGCCGGTGACGAGCGTGCCCTGACCGGGCGCGGCGAAGCGCGGTTTGGGCGTCTCGACCACGATCGCCCCGCCGATCGCGTCGCCCCCCACGCTCACCGGCGTGACGCCGGTCCACACCTGGATGGTCTCGACCTGGCTCGGGTCGAGATAGGAGAAGGCCGGGTTCATGTGATTGGGGCAAGCCGAGAGCAGATCCATGCCGTCGACCTGCAGGCGCAGCCGGTCGTCGGCCAGGCCATGGATGGCCGGAAGGCTGGAAGCGCCGCCCGCGCCGTAGAGGGTCACGCCCGGTACCTTGCGCAAGAGGCTTGCCGTGTCGGCGGTGGCGGCGCGCAGCGGGGCGAGTTCCTGCGGGCCGAGCGTCGTCGCCGGCGGAGCAGCCTGTTCCTTCGTATCGGAGACGATCACTGGCGCGAGCACCGCGCCGCCTGGCGGCACCGCTTCGCTTTGCGCCCAGGCAGCAGGCATACCGGCAAACGCGAGCGCCAGGGCGAGCGACAAGGGGCTGCGCCGCGGCGGAGACGAAGAAACGGGAGAGACGGTCATGGAACGAGACTCCTTTCGGGAGAGACGAAAAGGGGTCGCCGACGCAGGCGACGACGGGCGGCGTCATCGTAACGTTTCGTTTCCTGCGGCTCAATTGAGGATTGTCAATTTTCCCGGGGGCGGTTTTGACTTCGCGCAAACTCCCTGCGCGCACGCATTGTCAACCCGGTTGCGCACGCCTAAGATTGCCTCATCGGCAGATGTGCCGCAAAAAGGTCGAGACACGATGACATGCCCGGATTTGCACCGCACCTTTGCGCTCATGCTGCTTCCCGCCGCGCTGCTGCTGTCGGCCTGCGAGAAGGTCTCATCGCCGCCCGCCTTTCACGCCACCGAGATCCTCGACCCTTCCTTCGGCCGCGAGCTGCGCCTGCCCGACACGGAAGGGCGCGTGCGCACGCTCGCCGACTTCCGCGGCGAAGTGGTGGGCGTCTACTTCGGTTTCCTGCAATGCCCTGACGTGTGCCCCACGGCCCTGTCGCGCGCGGTGGAGGTGAAGCGGCTGCTGGGCGAAGAAGGGAAACGCTTTCGCATCGTCTTCGTCACGGTGGACCCCGAGCGGGATACACCCGAGGTCGTTCGAGCCTATCTCGACGCCTTCGATCCTTCGTTCGTCGGCCTGGTAGGAAGCCCGGAAGAGGTGGCCCGCACGGCCAAGGAATTCCGCGTCTATTACCGTAAGGTACCCACCGGCAGCTCCTACACGATGGATCACACCGCCACCACTTTCGTCTATAATGCCGACGGCAAGCTTCGACTGGCCGTGCCCCATGCGCTTCCGGCCGAAGCATTCGCCGCCGACGTTCGGCGGCTGCTCGCCGAAGCGCCCGCTGCTCCAGGACGTTGATCGCCCGCTTTTCCCACGCAAGGAGTCGATGATGCCGACCACCCAAACCCGCCGTTCTCTCGGTCTCGCGCTGATGTTCGGCGCCTTCGCGCTGCCCGCCTGGGCGCAGACGGTCAAGGTCGAAGACCCCTGGGTCCAGGCCACGGTAGCGGGGCAGAAAGCCACGGCCGCCTTCATGAAGCTCACCGCCGACGCGCCGGTCAAGCTCACCGGCGGCAAGACGCCGGTCGCTCCCGTGGTGGAGATCCATGAAATGGTGATGGACGGCGACGTCATGAAGATGCGCGCCATCCCCGGCGGTCTGCCGCTCGAAGCCGGCAAGACGATGGAGCTCAAGCCCGGCGGCTACCACGTGATGCTCATTGACCTGCCCAAGCCCGTGGAAGTCGGCCAGAAAGTGCCGCTCACCCTCATCTTCACCGACGCGCAGGGCAAGGAATTCGAGGTTGCCGTGGAAGCGCCGGCGCGTCCGCTCAAACGCGATCACGGCCAGAAATCCAGCCATGGCATGTGAAACGCCTCTCACCGAGCGGCGTCTGGGCAAACGCGGCCAGGCGCTGGTCGTGGCAGGAGAGAGCGGCCCGGCCTGGCGGGTCGTGGAGGGGATCGTGCGGCTCGACCTGCCGGTCCCCTTCGGCGAGGAGCCCGGCGAGGAGCATTTCGTCGGCATCGCCTGGGGCGGCGACCTGATCGGGGCGGAAGCGCTGATGTTCGGCCGCTATGGCTACACCGCCACCGCCGTCACGCCGGTGGTGCTCGAAGGCTGGAGCCAAGTGGCCGCCAAGGAACCGGCGGCCCTGCTCTATGCCCGCTTCGAGCACCGCATGGGCGAAGTGCTGCGCCTGCGCGCGGGCAAGGCGCCCGAGCGCATCGCCCGCCTCTTCGAACTTGCCCAGTCGGCCGGAGCCGAGCCGCTGCGCCTGCGCCTGCGCGACATCGCCGCGATCACGGGGCTGCGCATCGAGACCGTGTCGCGCACGCTCAAGGCGATGGAAGCCGGCGGCCTCAGCTGAGACGCCGGTAGCCTCCGGGCACGCCATCCGGCGAAAACACGAACTGCCACAGCTGGTTGGTACGCGCGCGGAACGTGCCGGCGCAGGCAAGCAGGTAGTAGCGCCACATGCGGTAGAAGCGCTCGCCGTAGCGCTCGCGAAAGCGCGGCCAGGCGGCTTCGAAGCGCTCATGCCAGGCCATCAGGGTCTTGTCGTAGTCGGCGCCGAAGTTGTGCAGGTCTTCCATCACGAACCAGTGCTCGCTCGCATCCGCCACTTCGCCGATCGAGGGCAGCTCCCCGTTGGGGAAGATGTATTTCTCGATCCACGGATCGGTGCCCCCACCGCGGCGGTTCTTGCCGATGGTGTGCAGCAGGAAGAGCCCGTCGTCGCGCAGGCTGCGGCGCGCCATGGCAAAATACGCCTTGTAGTTGCGCACCCCCACGTGTTCGAACATCCCCACCGAGGCGATGCGGTCGAACCGCTCCTTGCCATCGACGTTGAAGGTGCGGTAGTCGGCCAGGATGAAACGCACCGGCAGCCCCGTGCAGCGCTTCTGCCCCCAGGCGGCCTGGTCCTTGGAGATCGTCAGCCCCACGCACTCGACGCCGTAGTGCTCGGCGGCGTAGCGCATGAGGCTGCCCCAGCCGCAGCCGATGTCGAGCAGCCGCATCCCCGGTTCCAGCCCCAGCTTGCGGCAGATGAGGTCGAGCTTGGCCACTTGCGCCTCTTCCAGCGTCTTGGCGTTCGCCCAGTAGCCGCAGGAATAGGCCATGTAAGGATCAAGCATCGCTTCGAAGAAGTCGCTGCCCAGGTCGTAGTGCACCTCGCCCACGTGCCAGGCGCGGCGCACGGATTGCAGGTTGATGAGCCGCGCTTTCAGCGCCCGCCACACGAGCGAAGGATTTTTCACCCGCTCATCGAGCCGCGCGCGCAGCACCCGGGCGAAGAACTCGTCGAGCCGCTCGCATTCCCACCAGCCGTCCATGTAGGCCTCGCCCAAGCCGAGACTGCCCTCGGCAAGCACGCGTTCGAGCACCTTGGGGTGTTTGATCTGGAAATCCCACGGCCGATCGCCGTCTAGCTTCACGTCGGCCTCGTCGAGCCAGGACTGCACCAGGGCCCGCAGCCGGTCGACGCTTGGCGCCGGTCTCCTCGCCGGCCTCGGCCGTTCTTCGACCAAGCCTTGCTGTTGTAGTGTCGGCATATACCCCTCCAGGATGGAACGGAAGGCGGAGCCCTTCGGCCCCGCCTCGTTTCATCATAGACGATCGAGCGCGCGACGCACACCTTCGGCGTAGGCTGGATCGATCTGGGCAAAGAGGGCGAGCTGGCGCTCGACGATGAAATCCGGCACGCCTTTCATCGAACGCGCGAGGTTGCCATAGAGCCGCTCCTTGTGCGCCTCGTCGAAGAGCGCCCACAGCGCGCGCGGCTGCGAGAAGTCGTCGTTGCCGTCGCGATGGCTGTAGCGGTCGATCATGCCGATGGCCGACAGGGGCGGCTCCTTGACCTCGGGCCGCTCGACCGGACCGCCGAAGGAGTTGGGCTCATAGTAGGCGTCCGGGTTTTCGTGGAAGTTGTCGAAGAAGCGCATCGACCCGTCCTTGTGGTAATGGTGCACCGGACAGCGCGGGCGGTTGACCGGCAGCGCCTCGTAGTGCGTCCCCAGGCGGTAGCGATGGGCGTCGGCGTAGGAGAAGATGCGCGCCTGCAGCATCTTGTCGGGCGAAAAGCCGATGCCCGGCACCACGTTCGAGGGCGAGAAGGCCGCCTGCTCGATCTCGGCAAAGTAGTTGTCCGGGTTGCGATCGAGTTCCATCACGCCCACTTCGATGAGCGGGGCGTCGCGATGCGGCCAAACCTTGGTGAGATCGAACGGATTCCAGCCGGTGCGCTCGCTCCAGGCGTCGGCCTCTTTCTCGCTCATCACCTGCACGTACATCGTCCAGCGAGGGTATTCGCCGCGCTCGATCGCGCCGAAGAGCGCCTCCTGGTAGCTCTCCCGCGTCTTGCCGATGATCGCTTCGGCCTCTTCGTCGGTGAGCGTCTCGTGCCCCTGCCGCGTCTTGAAATGGAACTTCACCCAGAAGCGCTCACCGGCCTCGTTCCAGAAGCTGTAGGTGTGGCTGCCATAGCCGTTCATGTGCATGGGCGAGCGCGGGATGCCCCGATCGGAGAAGAGGATGGTGAGCTGGTGCAGGCTCTCGGGCGAGAGCGACCAGAAGTCCCACATCGCCGTGGGCGAGCGCAGGTTGGTGCGCGGATGGCGCTTCTGCGTGTGGATGAAATCGGGGAACTTGTAGGCGTCGCGGATGAAGAAGACCGGCGTGTTGTTGCCCACGAGATCCCAGTTGCCTTCTTCGGTGTAGAACTTGAGCGCGAAGCCGCGCACGTCGCGCTCGGCATCGGCCGCGCCCATCTCGCCGGCCACCGTGGAGAAGCGCGCCAGCATGGGGATTTTCGCCCCGATCTGGGAAAATACCTTGGCACGCGAATACTTTCGGATGTCACCGGTGATGGTGAGCGTGCCGAACGCGCCCCAGCCCTTGGCGTGCACCACGCGCTCGGGGATGCGCTCACGGTTCTGGTGCGCGAGCTTTTCGAGCAGGACGTAGTCTTGCAGCAGCGTGGGGCCGCGTGGCCCGACGGTGAGCGAATTCTGGTTGTCGGCCACCGGCGCACCGGCCGTGGTGGTGAGATGATAGGGGCACTTCTGCTCGCTCATGGCGCGTTCTCCTTGCAGGGTCGAATGGCCGAACCACGCGGTCTGACGGTTTGAAAACAGGCACACCACGGGCTGCGGAACTCATGAAGGTGCAGCGCCTTCGCGCCGCGCCATCGACTTCATCATAGAAGAGGACTGCCCCGCGGTCAATCGTTCCTGCCTATCGACGGAATCAGGGAAAATTCCAGAATCGCCCTATGTCGTTCCCAAAACCCCGCCGATGACCTAAGATTGGCAAAAACCCACCGGCGCGCCAGGAGCTGCGCCGCAAAAAACGAGGAAAAGCCATGGAGCATCGACCGTCGAGTGAAGCCCGCGGCAAGGAACTGGCGCTCTTGTGCCTGGGAGCGCTGGGGGTCGTCTACGGCGACATCGGCACGAGCCCGCTCTATGCGATGAAGGAAGTCTTCGCCGGCAATCATCCCATCGCCCTGGAGCGGGCCAATGTCTTGGGCAGCCTCTCGCTCTTCTTCTGGGCGCTGGTGATCATCGTGGCGGTGAAGTACGTGGTCTTCATCATGCGCGCCGACAACCGCGGCGAGGGCGGCATCATGGCCCTCATCGCACTCGCGCTGCGCGATGCCGCCCCCGGTACCCGCACCCATCGCATCGTGCTCGTGCTGGGCATCCTCGGGGCGGCCATGTTCTACGGCGATGGCATGGTCACTCCGGCCATCTCGGTGCTCTCGGCCGTGGAGGGACTGCAGATCGCGGCCCCGGCGCTGGAACATGCCGTCCTGCCGGTGTCACTCCTCATCCTTTTCCTGCTCTTCTACTTCCAGCATCATGGCACGACCCTGGTCGGACGGGCCTTCGGCCCCGTGATGCTGATTTGGTTCTCCGTGCTCGCGCTGCTGGGGGTGAGACAGATCTTGGCTTCCCCTTCGGTGTTGGCAGCCTTGAGCCCGACGTACGCGCTCTCTTTCCTCTTTCATCACCACGAGATGGCCTTGGTGGCCATGGGCAACGTCGTCCTCGCCGTCACCGGCGCGGAAGCGCTCTACGCCGACATGGGGCATTTCGGCAAAGAACCCATCCGGCGCAGCTGGTTCCTGTTCGTGCTGCCCGCTCTGGTGCTCAACTATTTCGGGCAAGGAGCGCTGCTGCTGCGCGACCCTGCCGCGATGCAAAACCCGTTCTACCTCATGGCCCCAGAGTGGGCCCTCTACCCCATGCTGGCACTGGCGACGATGGCCACCGTCATTGCGTCCCAGGCAGTGATCTCGGGCGCTTTCTCCATCACGCGACAAGCCATGCAGCTCGGCTTTTTGCCCCGTTTCGCAGTGCGCCATACCTCCGAGCGAGAGCAGGGACAAATCTACTTGCCTGCGCTCAATTGGGCCTTGATGGCGGCGGTGATGTTGCTGGTACTCGGATTTCGTTCCTCGAACAACCTCGCGGCGGCCTACGGCCTGGCGGTGACGGGCGACATGGTGATCACCTCGCTTCTGGCCACCGTGGTGGCCGCCCGCGTCTGGGGCTGGGGCTGGACGCGCGCCGCAGCGCTCTTCGCCTGTTTCCTGGCGGTGGAATTGACCTTCCTCGCCGCCAACGTCCTGAAAATCCCCGACGGCGGCTGGTTCCCGCTGCTCGTCGGCGTTGTCGTCTTCATCGTCATGCTCACGTGGCAGCAAGGACGAATGCTGCTCTTGGAACGGCTCGAAGGCGGGCGGATGCCTTTGGTGCGCTTCATCGACTCCCTGCGCGGCGGCATGCCGCTGCGGGTGCCGGGGACTGCAGTCTTTCTCAACGCCAACCCCGAGCGCGTGCCGCACGCCCTGCTGCACAACCTGATGCACAACAAGATCCTGCACGAGCGCGTGGTCGTCGCCTCGGTGCAGTTCGAGGACGTGCCCTACGTGCCGCCGGAGGAACGGCTTGAGATCAAGGTGCTGCCCGAAAACTTCTGGCAGGTGATCGTACACTACGGCTTCATGGACGAGCCGGATTTGCCGGCGACCCTCGCTCAGGCCGCCTCGGAGGGCTTGGAATTCGAACCCTTGGCCACTTCGTGGTTCCTCGGTCGCGAGACGGTACTCACCCGCCCCAGTCCCGAGATGCGGCAGTGGCGCAAGCGGATCTTCGTCGCCCTGCATCGCAACGCCGGCAGCGTCACCGCCTTCTTCAAGATTCCGCCCAACCGCGTCGTCGAGCTCGGCACCCAGGTGCTACTGTAGACAAAAAAACCTCCCGCCGGGAAGGACGGGAGGTACGTCGTACCGCCTGGGTTGCCTTACTGCGCCGGCGCGAGCCGGATGAGATAGTCGAAGGCCGACAGCGCCGCCTTCGCCCCCTCGCCCATGGCGATGATGATCTGCTTGTAGGGCACGGTGGTGCAGTCGCCGGCGGCGAACACTCCGGGGGCAGACGTGCTACAGCGCGCGTCGATCTCGATCTCGCCGAAGCGGTTACGCGCCACCGCCCCTTCGAGCCAGTCGGTGTTGGGCACCAGGCCGATCTGCACGAACACGCCGGCCAATTCCACCGTGTGTTCTTCGCCCGTGGCACGATCGCGGTAGCGCAGGGCATTGACCTTCGCCCCATCGCCGAGGATTTCCATGGTCTGGGCATTGGTGACGATGGTCACGTTGGGCAGGCTCTTGAGTTTGCGCTGCAGCACGGCGTCGGCGCGCAGGGCATCGGCGAATTCGATGAGCGTGACGTGCGCGACGATGCCGGCCAGATCGATCGCCGCCTCCACGCCGGAATTGCCGCCGCCGATCACCGCCACTTTCTTGCCCTTGAAGAGCGGTCCGTCGCAGTGCGGGCAGTAGGCCACGCCCCGGCCGCGGTATTCCTTCTCGCCGGGCACGCCCAGCTCGCGCCAGCGCGCGCCGGTGGCGAGGATCACCGCCTTGGCCCCGAGCTCGGCGCCGTTGGCGAGCGCCACCTTCGCCGTCTTGCCCGGCTCGGCGGGAACGTCGAGGCGTACCGCGCGCTGATGATTCATGATATCTACATCATAGGCCTTGACGTGCTCTTCGAGCCCCGCGACGAGCTTGGGCCCCTCGGTCTCCTTCACCGAGATGAAGTTCTCGATGGCGAGCGTATCCATCACCTGACCGCCGAAGCGCTCGGCCACGATGCCGGTGCGCAGGCCCTTGCGCGCGGCATAGATCGCCGCCGCCGCCCCGGCCGGTCCACCGCCGACGATGAGGATGTCGAACTCGCCTTTCTGGGAGAGCCGCGCCCGCTCGCGCGCTTCGGCCTGCGTGTCGACCTTGGCGAGGATCTCCGGCAGCTCCATGCGTCCTTGGCCGAAGAGCTCGCCGTTGAGATAGACGGTGGGCACGGCCATGATCTGCTTGGCCTCGACCTCGGCGGGGAAGCTCGCCCCGTCGATCATCACCGCCTGCACCTTCGGATTCAAGGCGGCCATGGTGTTGACCGACTGCACCACCTCCGGGCAGTTGTGGCACGACAGCGACACGTACACTTCGAAAGAGAGCGGCGACTCCAGGCTCTTGACCTGCTCGATCACCTCCGGCTCGAGCTTGGGCGGGTAGCCGCTCACCTGCAGCAGCGCGAGAATGAGCGAGGCGAACTCGTGCCCCAGCGGCAAGCCGGCGAAATGCACCCGCGGGGCTTCGCCGGGGCGCGTCACCGCGAACGCCGGGCGCCGACCGCCGGCGACTTCCTCACCCACCGCTTCGCGCACCGTCACCTTGCCGCCGCCGGCAGCGACGATCTCCTGCACCAGCTCGGCCAGCTGCCGACCGCGCTCGCTGTCGTCGAGCGCCGTGACGAGCTCGATCGGCCCGGCGAGCCGGGTCAGATATTGCGTCAAGGCGTTCTTCGTTTCTTGATCGAGCAATGCCATGGTAAATCCCCCCTTCGTCGAAACTTCGGATGAAAAAAGCCCCTCGGCCTCTTTCGGCCGACGTCTCCGTGATGCAAGGAAAAGGCGCCGCCGCCTCGTGCGGACGGTCGGCGCCCGGAATCTGGCTCCAACCGGGAGTGACCGCGGTTGGAATCCAGGCGATCAGATCTTGCCGACCAGATCGATGGAAGGCTTGAGCGTCTCGGCGCCTTCGTTCCACTTGGCCGGGCAGACTTCACCCGGATGCTCGGCCACGTACTTGGCAGCTTTCACTTTGCGCAGCAGCTCGGCGGCATTGCGGCCGATGCTGTTGTCGTTGACCTCCATCCCCTTGATGACGCCGTTGGGGTCGATGATGAAGGTGCCGCGCAGCGCCAGGCCTTCTTCTTCGATCAACACGTCGAAGGCGCGCGCCAGTTTCTGCGCCGGGTCGCCGAGCATGGGATAACGCACTTTCTTGATGGCGGGAGAAGCCTCGGCCCAGGCCTTGTGCGTGAAGTGGGTGTCGGTCGACACGGAATAGATCTCGCAGTTGATCTTCTTGAACTCGTCGTACAGATCGGCGAGATCTTCGAGTTCGGTCGGGCACACGAAGGTAAAGTCGGCCGGATAGAACACGAACACCGACCAATGGCCGCGCAGATCGGCGTCGGTCACTTCGACGAACTTGCCGTTGTGATAAGCCTGCACTTTGAACGGAACGACTTGGGTGTTGATCAAGCTCATAACGGTTCCTCCTGTCTGGGTTTGCACATGGCGCCGGTCGGTCGACCGGCGGAGGCCCGGCGCTGCTGCCGGTCACCACGCGAACCATTCTAGGTCAGGCTCCGGGCAAAATCCAATCGTTCCTGGCAAACGTCATGATAGTTAAAAACTATCAAAAAAACACATGATTTAAAGCGTTCTCAATGATCCACACTTCCGTCGTGGGCGACGCCTTTCGGGACATGCGCTAGAATTGCCCCTCGAACCGTGCCCGGAGAGGATGATGGACCCGCGTCTGCGCGAAATCCCCTACAACTACACCTCCTTGTCCGACCGTGAGATCGTGATCCGGCTGCTGGGCGAGGAAGCCTGGGCGATCCTGGAGACCTTGCGCGCCGAGCGCGTCACCGGCCGCTCGGCCCGCATGCTCTTCGAGATTCTCGGCGACATCTGGGTGGTGCGGCGCAACCCCTTTCTCGAAGACGATCTGCTCGCCAACCGCAAGCGGCGCCAGGCACTCGTCGAAGCCCTACGCCACCGGCTCGACGAGGTGGAGAAACGGCGCGTGGCAAGCGCCGCCGCCGATCCCGAGCGCGCCGCGCGCGTGGCGCGTCTGGTCGAGCTCACGGCGGCCGCGATCGACGCCTTCGAGCGCTCCTTCGGCGAAACCGAACGGCTGCGCAAGGACGTGCTGCGCATTCTCTCGCGCCACACCCGGCGCGACAACATCCGCTTCGACGGGCACGCGCGCGTCTCGCACGTCACCGACGCCACCGACTGGCGCGTGGAGCTGCCCTTCGTCGTGCTCACGCCGGACACCGAAGATGAGCTCGCCCCCCTCGTGCGCGGCTGCATCGAACTCGGCTTGACCATCATCCCGCGCGGCGGCGGCACCGGCTACACCGGCGGCGCCGTGCCGCTCGATGCGCGTTCGGCCATCATCAACACGGAGAAGCTCACCTCGCTCGGCCCGGTCGAAGAAGTCGAATTGCCCGGGCGCGAAGGGCCGCTGCCGCAGCGCTACCCCACCATCCGCACCGGCGCCGGCGTCGTCACGCAGCGCGTGGCCGATGCCGCCGCGGCCGCCGGGCGCGTCTTTGCCGTCGACCCCACGTCGGCCGAAGCGAGCTGCATCGGCGGCAACATCGCCATGAACGCCGGCGGCAAGAAAGCGGTGCTGTGGGGCACGGCGCTCGACAACCTGCTGTGGTGGAAAATGGTCACGCCCGACGGCAACTGGCTCGAAGTGGAGCGGCTCGAGCACAACCTCGGCAAGATCCACGAGCAGGAGACGGTCTGGTTCCGCCTGCGCCGCTTCGACGGGCTCACCTACGCGCCGCTGGGCGAGGAGCTCATCAGCGCGCCGGGCGCGAGCCTGCGCAAACCGGGCCTGGGCAAGGACGTCACCGACAAATACCTGCACGGCATTCCCGGCATCCAGAAGGAAGGCACCGACGGCCTCATCGTGGCCGCGCGCTGGGTGCTGCACCAGATGCCGCCGGTCACGCGCACCGTCTGCCTCGAATTCTTCGGTCAGGTGCGCGACGCCGTGCCGGCCATCGTCGAGATCACCGACTACTTCAAACCCGGCGGCGAAGGGCATGCAGCCGGGGTGCAACTGGCGGGGCTCGAGCACCTCGACGAGCGCTACGTCAAGGCCGTGGGCTACACTACCAAGGCCAAGCGCCGTGGGCGGCCCAAGATGGTGCTGGTGGGCGACATCGTCGGCCACGACGAAGAGGCGGTGATGCGCGCGGCGTCCGAAGTGGTGCGGATGTGCAACAAGCGCGACGCCGAAGGCTTCATCGCCGTCACCCCCGAGCAGCGCAAGCGCTTCTGGCTCGAGCGCTCCCGCACCGCGGCCATTTCCCGGCACACCAACGCCTTCAAGATCAACGAAGACGTCGTCATTCCATTGCCCAAGATGGGCGAATACTGCGACGCCGTCGAGCGCATCAACATCGAGCTGTCGCTCGACAACAAGCTCGCCCTGTGCGACCGGCTCGAAGCCTTCCTGCGCGAACCGAGGCTGCCGCTCGATCCGGGCGACGCTGACCTGCCGCCGGAGACGCTCATCGGTGAGAAGCGCGAACAGGCGCTCGAACTCGTCGACGCGGTGCGCCGCCGCTGGCGCTGGCTGCGCGACCATCTCGACCTGCCGCTGGCCGAGGCGGAACCGCACTTCGCCGAATACGGCATCGAGCCGGGCGAGCTCACCAACCAGGCTGAAGCGCTCACCCTCTTCCATCGCCTGCAAGACTATTCCATCCGCGTCTCATGGAAGCGCGAGCTGCGCCCGGGGCTTCTGCGCATTTTCGACGGCGACGTCTTCCGTCCCACGCGCGAGCGCATCCTCGAGCTCCACCAGCAGGTCAAGCGCAGCCGGCTCTTCGTGGCGCTGCACATGCACGCGGGCGACGGCAACGTGCACACCAACATCCCGGTCAATTCCGACGATTACGAGATGCTGCAGACCGCCAACCGCGTGGTCGACCGCATCATGGCGGTGGCGAAGTCGCTCGGCGGCGTCATCTCCGGCGAGCACGGCATCGGCATCACCAAGATCGATTATCTCGACGAGGAGCAGCTGCGCCCCTTCTGGGACTACAAACGGCGCATCGACCCCAAGGGGGCGTTCAACCGCGGCAAGCTCATGCCCGGTGGTAACCTCTCTCGCGCCTACACGCCGTCCTTCAACCTGCTCGGGCACGAATCGCTCATCATGGAGCAGACCGAGATCGGGGCGATCGCCGACGACATAAAATCCTGCCTGCGCTGCGGCAAGTGCAAGCCCGTGTGCTCGACGCACGTGCCGCGCGCCAATCTCCTCTACAGCCCGCGCGACAAGATCCTCTCCACCTCGCAGCTCATCGAGGCGCTGCTCTACGAAGAGCAGACACGCCGCGGCGTCTCTCTGGCGCACTGGGCCGAGTTCGAGGACATCGGCGATCACTGCACCGTCTGCCACAAGTGCGAGAAACCCTGCCCAGTCGACATCGACTTCGGCGACGTCTCGATCAAGATGAGGAACCTGCTACGCAAGCAGGGGAAGCATTCCTTCAACCCGGGCACCAAAGCAGCGATGCTGCTGCTCACGATCAAGGACCCGACCACAGTCAAGCTCGTGCGCAAGACCATGGTCGAGTGGGGCTACAAGGCGCAGCGCCTGGCGCACCGCTGGGCCAAGCAGCTCGGCCTCATCCAGGAGCAGACGCGCCGCCCGCCGCTCACCGTGGGCAAGCCGCCCATCCGCGAGCAGGTGATCCACTTCGTGAACAAGCCCATGCCGGGCAATCTGCCCAAGCGCACGGCGCGGCAGCTCCTCGACATCGAGGATCACACGGTGATCCCGGTGATCCGCAATCCCCAGGTGCCGGCGGGCGAGTCGGAAGCCGTGTTCTACTTCCCCGGCTGCGGCTCCGAGCGCCTCTTCAGCCAGGTGGGGCTGGCCACCCAGGCCATGCTCTACCACGTGGGCGCCACCACCGTGCTGCCGCCGGGCTACCTCTGCTGCGGCTATCCGCAAACGGCCGCCGGCAACGACGACAAGGGGCAGCGCATCACCACCGAGAACCGCGTGCTCTTCCACCGCGTCGCCAACACGCTCAACTACCTCGACATCAAGACCGTGGTCGTCTCCTGCGGCACCTGCATGGACCAGCTGCTCGACTATCACTTCGAGCAGATCTTCCCCGGCTGCCGCCTGCTCGACATCCACGAATACCTGATGGAGAAAGGCATCGCGCTCGACGGCATCCCCGGCGTGCGCTACATGTATCACGAGCCCTGCCACACGCCGATGAAGCAGTACACCGGCATCGACGTGACGCGCAAACTGCTGGGTAGCGAAGTCGCGCTCAACGACCGCTGCTGCGGCGAATCGGGAACGCTCGCCGTCACGCGACCGGACGTCTCGACCCAGGTGCGTTTCCGCAAGCAGGAAGAACTGGAGAAGGATGCCGCGCGGCTGCGCGCCGACGCCGCGCCGGGCACCCCGGTGAAGGTGCTCACCTCCTGCCCCAGCTGCCTGCAGGGGCTGAGCCGCTTCGAGCACGACGCGGGGGGGCTGGAGGCCGACTACGTGGTGGTGGAACTGGCGAAGCACCTGCTCGGCGCCGATTGGCTCGAGCGCTACGTCGAGGCCGCCAACCGCGGCGGGATCGAACGCGTGCTGCTGTAAGCGCCCGTGCCGCCATCGCCGCAGGCGGCGTTCACAGCGCAGGCGGGGCCTCCGGTCCGCCCCGCCTGCCTCACTCCCCTTGCTGGCCCGCCCGCAAGGCTTCTTCGAGCTCGCGGCGCTCGGCAGCGAGGCGCTGCGCCGCCGCGCGCCGCTCGTCCAAGAGGCGCTGCAAGGTCGGCGCGAGCGCATCCGAGTCCCCTCCCTCGGCAATCAGGGCGCGGATCTGGGCGATCTGCCGGTCGTAGTCGGCCAGATGCGCGTCGCGCCAGGCATCGAACGCCTGCAACGTCGGGAAAGCCTGCCGCAGACGCTCCTGCTGGCGGCGCAGGCTCTGTTCCTGTGGCGAGAGCGCCCCAGCCTCGTTGGCCTCCTGACGCTGCGCCCGCGCGGCCGCCGGATCGACCACCTTGCGGATCATGCCGCTGTCGTCGACCAGCCAGTACTTGCGGCCATAGCATTCGGACGGCAAGGGGTTGCCGCACACGCGCTGGCCCTTGGCATCGTCGCAGCACGCTACCCCTGCCGGAGCGCCCGCCATGGCCGTGGTCGACGCCATGACCGTCGCCAGCGCCCCCATCAAGGCCACACCCCAGATCCGCCAACCCATCGCCCCGGCCCTCACGGCTCGATCCGCATATGATATGCGATAAGGACGATCGATACCACGTCCACCTTGGCATGGGCGTGCCGGGAGGACTTTCTCATGCGCGGCGCGCCGCCTCGCCCTGCACGCCATAGCGCTCGCGATACGCCCGCACCGCCGGTAGGTGCTCGCGCAGCCGCGGATCGTCGGCAAGCAGCGCAAGCAAGTCCTCGAGCGTGGCTACGGCGATCACGGGGATGCCGAAGCGCCGGCTCACTTCCTGGGCGGCGGACTCCTCGCCCTCGCCGCGCTCCATGCGATCGAGCGCGATCACCACGCCTGCCGGCTCCGCCCCGTGAGCGCGGATGAGTTCGATGGAGGCGCGCACCGAAGTGCCCGCCGAGATCACGTCGTCGACGATGAGGATGCGCCCGCGCAGCGGCGCGCCGATGAGCCGCCCGCCCTCGCCGTGGTCCTTGGCTTCCTTGCGATCGAAGGAGAAAGGCTTGTCGAACCCCCGCTCAGCGAGCCGGATCGCCACCCCCGTCACCAAGGGAATGCCCTTGTAGGCCGGCCCGAAGAGCCCGTCGAAAGCGATGCCGCTCGCGAGGATCGCCTCGACGTAGAAACCGCACAGCGCGCGAAACGAGGCTCCGTCGTCGAAGAGCCCCGAGTTGAAGAAATACGGCGAGCGGCGCCCCGCCTTGGTGATGAACTCCCCGAAGCGCAGCACCCCTTTTTCACAGGCCAGGCGCAGGAATTCCCGGCTAAAATCCATGAACTTCCCCTTTTTCATGCACGCAACGGCCGGCAATGGTACGCGCCGGCCCGCCTTGCCGCAAGCCACCCCGGAGACGACATGACGCTGCGCATCCTCACGCTCAACCTCAACGGCATCCGCTCTGCCGCGGACAAAGGATTCTTCCGCTGGCTACCCTCGCAAGAGGCCGACCTCGTCGCCGTGCAGGAGCTCAAGGCGCAGGAAAAGGACCTCACCACGGAGATGCGCCACCCCGACGGTTACAGCGGACACTTCCATTTCGCCGAGAAGAAGGGCTACTCCGGGGTCGGCCTCTACCTGCGCCAGCCTCCGCTCGAACTCGTCGCCGGCATCGGCGAGCCCGAGTTCGACGCCGAAGGGCGCTATCTCGAGGCGATCTATCCCGGTCTCTCCGTGGTCTCGCTCTATCTGCCCTCCGGCTCGGCCGGCCCCGAGCGGCAGGCGTCCAAGTTCCGCTTCATGGAGGCGTTCTTTCCCAAGCTGCGCGAGCTGCGCCACTGCGGCCGCGAGGTGGTGATCTGCGGCGACTGGAACATCGCCCACACCGAGAAGGATCTCAAGAACTGGCGCAGCAACCAGAAACACTCCGGGTTTCTCCCCGAAGAACGCGCCTGGCTCACGCGCGTGTTCGACGAACTGGGCTGGGTCGACGTCTATCGCCGCCTCTACCCCGAGGCCACGGAAGAAGGCTACACCTGGTGGTCCAACCGCGGCCGCGCCTGGGAGAAGAACGTGGGCTGGCGCATCGACTACCAGATCGCCACGCCCGGCATCGCCGCCACGGCCCGCGCCGCCTGGGTCTACAAAGACGAGCGATTCTCCGATCACGCCCCGCTCATCGTCGATTACGACTTCGCGCTGGCGCAAAATCCGCGATAATTTCACCTTTTCGTCACGAGAACGTCACGATGAACCCCAAAGTCGAAGCCATGCGCCGCGTACTCGCCGAAGCCGAATGCATCGCCGATTCCGCCGAGGTGCAGCGCGCCATCGACCGCGTCGCCGCCGAGATCACGGAAGCGCTCGCCGAGCGCGACCCGCTCGTGTATGTGGTCATGAAAGGCGCCGTCGTCTTCGCTGGCCAGATCCTGCCGCGGCTGCGCTTTCCGCTGGAAGTCGCCTATCTGCACGCCACGCGCTACCATGACACCACCGCCGGCAGCCGGCTGGAGTGGCGCGTCGAACCCACCGCCCCCATCGAAGGGCGACCCGTGCTCGTGCTCGACGACATCCTCGACGAAGGCTACACGCTCGCCGCGGTGATGCAGCGCCTGCGCGACGAAGGCGCCGAGGACGTCTATCTCGCGGTGCTGTGCCACAAACTGCACGAACGCAAGGCCTATCCCGGCATGCGGGCGCACTTCACCGGCCTGGAGATCCCCGACCGCTACGTCTTCGGCTACGGCATGGACTATAAAGGGTACTGGCGCAACGCCGACGGCATCTACGCCGTACGGGAACCCTGAGGGCACCGCGAACGACCGTCGCGAGCGGCTGCAGGGCAAGGCGCCCGGAGCGCAGCAGGCGAGACATATCATGTAGATAGGCGAGCCTGCGAGCACCGCGCAACGCCGCCATGCGGCCGCGCAGTAGGTTGTTCGAGGTGCCCCTGAGGAGAATTCAGCATGCTCGTCACCTTCAAGTCGGATGCCGACGCCGACGTCGTCATGTACCGCAAGCACGCCGAGCCCATCGTGCAGCTGCTCGGCAAGGACGTCGAGCGCGGCATCCTCACGCCCGAAGAACTGCCGCAGGCCATCGCCAAGCTCGAAGCCGCGATCGAGGCCGACCGCCGGGTGCACCCGGGGCTGGACGAGGCCGAAGAGGAAAAGGCCAAAGAAGAAGGCAAGGACGTACCGGTGGAATTCCACCGCCGGGCCTGGCCGCTGCTGCAGATGATGAAGCGATCGCTCGCCGAGAAGAAACCCGTCGTATGGGGCGTGTGAGCAGGCCGGCGCAGGGCGGCTACCTCACAGCTGCAGCACCATCCCTTCGCGGCCCACCAGCACCGGCTCCACTTCCAGCCACACGCCGAAGCGCTCGGCCACCGTCTCGCGCACGCGGCGCGCGAGCGCGAGGAAATCCGCTCCCCTCGCCCCCCCGGCGTTGCACAGCACCAGCGCCTGGCGCTCGTGCACCCTCGCCCCGCCTTCGCGCGCCCCCTTGAGGCCGCAGCGCTCGATCATCCAGCCCGCGGCGAGCTTGACGCGCCCATCCGGCTGAGGGTGGCGCGGCAAGTCGGGATGGAGCGCCGCCAGGCGTTCGGCCACTTCGGGCAATACCACCGGGTTCTTGAAGAAACTGCCGACGTTGCCCTGCACCCGGGGGTCGGGGAGCTTGCGTGCCCGGATCTCGGCCACCGCCGCATACACTTCGGTGGGAGAGACGCCTTCCCCCAGGCCAGCGAAGCGGCGCTGCAAATCGGGATAGTCGAGCCGCAGCGGCGCCTGCCGCGGCAGGCGGAAGGTGACGGCCGTGATCACCAGGGAAGCAGACTCCGGCGCCTTGAAGCGGCTGGTACGGTAGCCGAAACCGCACTCGGCGGCCGAGAGCTTCCACGCTTGCCCCGTGTCGCGGTCCACCCCCTCGACCCAGGCGATGCGCTCGCCCACCTCCAGCCCATAGGCGCCGACGTTTTGCACCGGCACTGCCCCCACGCAGCCGGGAATGGCGGCGAGGTTCTCCAGCCCGCCCCAGCCGTGCGCCAGGCACCAGCGCACGAACCCGTCCCACGGCTCCCCGGCGGCGGCGCGCACGAGCCGCGCTCCGTCCTCTTCACCCAAGAGTTCGCGTCCGCGCGTGGCCAGGCGCACCACCCGGCCAGCGAACTCCTCCAGAAAAACGACGTTACTGCCCCCGCCCAGCACCAGCTCCGGCATCGGCGCGGCTTGGCGCCGTTCGAGCCAGCAGGCGAGATCCGCATCGTCCTCCAGCACGAGCACTTCCTGCGCTCGGGCGGGCACCCCCAGGGTCGTCCAGGCCGACAAGTCGACGTCCGTAAACTGCTGCATCATTCCCCTTGCTCCGGCCCGATGGGAAAGAGCCGGTCGTAACACCAGTTGAAGACATAGGCATAGACGGTGTAGGCGAGCGCCAGGCCCAGGTCGGCCACGAGCGCCTCGAGCCATCCCATGCCGGTCCAGGCAACGATCACCGGTAAGGTGAGAAACAGCAGCCCGCCCTCGAACCCGAGCGCATGGGTGACGCGCCACAGAGGGGGGCGCAGATCGGCGCGACGGTGCAGGAAGTGCGCCTCCAGCCGGTCGAAGACGGTGTTGTAGCAGGCGTTCCACAGCGCGGCGATGAGCGCAAGCAGCACCAGCAAGCCCAGCGAATCGAGCACCGGCGCGCCGCTCGCCCAGGAAAAAGGCGGCGTGATGAGCAGCAGGCCGCCGGCTTCGAACGCCAGCACCTGACGCACCCGATCGCGCCAGGTGCGCAGGGCCACGCCATCATGCTTCGTCTCTAGCGCCCGGTTTCGCTCTTCCATCGGCGGCGATTGTACCGCTCCCCCCAGGTAAACCCTAGTTCCCAGCCGGATGCTTTTCCGCTATCCTGCCCCGCCAAGATCGGGATCCTGGGAGAGACGAGAGTGGCGATGCTCGAACTGGAAGGCATCGTGATGGCCTTTGGCGGCTTTCGCGCCGTCGACGGCGTCACGCTCGCCGTCGAGGAAGGCCAGGTGCTCGGGCTCATCGGCCCCAACGGTGCGGGCAAGACGACGCTCTTCAACGTGATCGCCGGAGCCTACCGCCCAACCGCCGGCACCCTTCGTTTCCTAGGCGAGGACATCACCCGGCTGCGCACCGACGAGCGCTTCCACAAGGGGCTGGTGCGCACCTTCCAGATTCCGCACGAGTTCCACCGCCTGAGCGTGCTGGAAAACCTCATGGTGGTGCCGCCGCGCCAACCCGGCGAGAACCTCTTCGCCAACTGGTTCGACTGGGGTCGGGTGCACCGCGTCGAAGAGCAGGTGCGGCAGAAGGCGATCGAGGTGCTCGCCTTTCTCGAACTCACCCACGTGGCCAACGAACGCGCCGGACATCTCTCCGGGGGACAAAAGAAACTGCTGGAGCTCGGCCGCACCATGATGACCGACGCCAAGCTCGTGCTCCTCGACGAACCCGCCGCCGGCGTGAACCGCACCCTGCTGCGCAAGCTCGAGGAGAAGATCCAGATCCTCAACCGGGAATGGGGCTACACCTTCATCCTCATCGAACACGACATGGAGATGATCGCCAAGCTCTGCCATCCCGTCGTCTGCATGGCCGAGGGCAAGGTGCTCACGCAGGGGGAATTCCTCGACGTGCGCAACGACCCTCGCGTGCTCGAAGCCTATCTGGGCGAGACCGTGACGGAGGGGCGCGCATGAGTGCGACCGCGGCCCGCGATCGACCCCAGCCCATCCTCATCATGCACCAGGTGCGCGGCGGCTATGGCGACGCCGACATCCTGCAGGGCGTCTCGCTCACGGTGATGCCGCAAGAGATCGTGGTCATCGTCGGCCCCAACGGCGCGGGCAAGTCGACGGCGATGAAGGCGGTGTTCGGGCTGGTGCGCATCCGCAGCGGCGCCATCGTCTTCGACGGCGAAGACATCACCGGCTGGAGCCCGGATCGCATCGTGCGCCGCGGTATCTCCTACGTGCCGCAGGTCGACAACGTCTTTCGCGAGATGACGGTGCATGAGAACCTGGAGATGGGCGCCTTCCTCGCCAAGGGCGATCTGAGCGCAGCCTTCGATCGCATCTACGCCCTCTTCCCCGACTTGAAGGCCAAACGCCACGCCCTCGCCGGTGACCTCTCCGGCGGGCAGCGCCAGATGGTGGCGATCGGCCGGGCGCTCATGCTCGAACCCCAGCTTTTGCTGCTCGACGAGCCCACCGCCGGGCTCTCCCCCAAGTACATGCAGCAGATTTTCCAGATCTGCCGCGACGTGCGCGACTCGGGCGTGTCGATCCTGCTCGTGGAGCAGCACGCCAAGCAGGCGCTCGCCTTCTGCGACCGCGGCTACGTGCTCGCCACCGGGACCAACCGGCACGAAGGCAGCGGCCGCGAGCTCCTCGAAAATCCCGAGATCGCCCAGATGTTCCTCGGCGGATGAAGGGCCGACCATGATGGAATTCCTCAATTTCTACGTCGTTCCCGGCATCGTCACCGGCTCGATCTATGCGCTCGGGGCGATCGGCATCACGCTCATCTTCGGCATCCTGCGCTTCGGCCATTTCGCCCACGGAGATCTCGCCACCAGCGGCGCCTACCTCGCCCTGGGAGCGACGGCGCTGCTCGGACTCACGCCCTGGGCGGCCCTGCCGGTGGCCATGCTCCTCACGGCGCTGCTCGCCTACGGCATCCATCGCCTCTTCTACCGCCACCTCGAATCCCGGCCCAAGATTCTCACCGTGATCGCCTCGCTGGGCATCGGCATGATGCTGCGCTCGGTGGTACAGGTCGTCTGGGGCGTGGATCCGCTCGCCTACGGCAGCGGCATCGCGCGGGCCCAAGCCTTCGGCCCTCTGATGCTGCGTCCGCGCGAAATCGCCACGCTCGCGCTCACGCTCGCGCTGGTGGCGGCACTGCTCGCCTTCCTGCGCTACAGCAAGTGGGGCAAGGCGATGCGGGCGATGTCCGACAACCCCGATCTGGCCCGCCTGTGCGGCGTCGACAACGACCGAGTCACCCGGCTGACCTGGTTCATCGTCGGGGCGCTCGCGGCCGCCTCGGGCTTTTGCCTGGGCATCAACACCGAGCTCACCACCATGATGGGCTGGTCGGCGATGCTGTCGATGTTCGCCGCCGCGGTGCTGGGCGGCGTGGGGCGCGTGGAAGGGGCGGTGGTGGGCGGCCTGGTGATCGGCCTTGCCGAGGAGCTCTCGGTACTCGTCGTGCCCAGCCCCTACAAATCGGCCACCGCCTTCGTCATCCTGCTCGCCATCCTGCTGCTGCGGCCACAGGGCATCTTCAAGGGCAAAGTGCTGTAAGGAGCAACGCCATGGCCTCGATCGGCCTCATCAATTACGCCACCTTCATGGGCGCCATGATCGGCATCTACGGGGTGCTCGCCCTGGGGCTGAACATCCAGTGGGGCGTCACGGGGCTCTTCAACGCCGGCATCGCCGGCTTCTTCGCCGTGGGCGCCTACCTCTCGGCGCTCCTCACCGCCCCGCCCTCGCCCGAGCGCATCATGGGCTGGGAACTCCCCGTGCTCGTCGGCTGGCTCGGCGCCATGGCCGGGGCGGCGCTCATCGCCTGGCCCATCGGACGCATCTGCCTGCGTTTCCGTTCCGATTATCTGGCGATCGCCACCATCGGCGTGGCCGAGGTGATCCGGCTCGTGCTGCGCACCGAGGAAGGGCTCTCCGGCGGCGCCCGCGGCATCACCGGGGTGCCCCGCCCCTTCGGCGGCTTCGACTACTCGCTGTCGCAGTTCGCCTACTTCGCCCTGGTGATCGCCGTGCTGCTCCTCGTTTATTGGGCCCTGGAGCGCCAGCTCGCCGCGCCCTGGGGGCGGATGATGAAGGCGATCCGCGACAACGAGCAGGCCGCCGCCGCCATGGGCAAGAACGTCGAGAAGCGGCGCCTCGAAGCCTTCGTGCTGGGCGCGGCGGTGATGGGCCTGGCCGGAGCGCTCTACGTGCACTTCATGCGCGCCATCACGCCCGAGGCCATCGACCCCATGATCGCCACCTTTCTCGTGTGGATCATGCTCATCCTGGGCGGCTCGGGCAACAACCGCGGCGCCATTCTGGGGGCGATCATCGTCTGGCTCATCTGGTCGATGTCGGAATTCATCACCGACCAGCTCCCCGCCGAGGTCGCCACCCAGGCCAAGTACATCCGAGTCTTCCTCATCGGCCTGATGCTGCAGCTCATCCTGCGTTTCCGCCCCGAAGGATTGTTGCCGGAAGAAAGCGGGCAGCGCACCGCTTCCCTTCCTCCTTCCCCGCGCTAAACTCCAACGACTACCCCCTCGAAACCTCACCCGAAGGAGACCGACCATGAAGAAGAAAATCCTCGCCTCGCTCAGCGTCCTTGCCCTCGGCGGAGCGATCGCAAGCGCCCCGGCCATGGCGCAGAACGTCAAGGTGGCTTATCTCGTGGCCATCACCGGGCCGATCGCCGGCATGGCGCCGACGATGGTGCAGTCGATGAAGTTCGCCGCCGAGCAGGTCAACGCCCAGGGCGGTATCGGCAACGGCGGCAAGCTCGATCCCCAAGTCTACGATTCCGGCTGCAACCCGCAGCTCGCCACCGACGCCGCCACCAAGGCGGTGAACGTCAACGGCGTGATCGGCATCGTCGGCCCCTCCTGCTCCGGGCCGGTGATCGCGGTGGCCAATTCCGTGAGCGTGCCGGCCGGCGTGCTCCTCATCACCTCCTCGGGCACCTCGCCCAAGATCAGCACGCTGGATGACAAAGATCTCGTCTTCCGCACCGTGCCGTCCGACGACTACCAAGGCCGGGCGCTCGCGCGCACGATCAAGGCCCGCGGCATCGACAAGGTGGCCATCACCTATCTCAACAACGACTACGGCCTGGGGCTGGCCGAAGCCTTCACCGACGAATTCAAGAAACAGGGCGGCACCGTCACCGCCAGCCGGGCGCATGAAGACAAGAAAGCCTCGTACCGCTCGGATCTGGCCGAACTCGCCAAGGGCGGAGCCGACACGCTGGTGGTCTTCGCCTACGGCAACTCCTCCGGGCTCACCATCCTGCGCCAGGCGATCGAGAACGGGTTTTTCAAGAATTTCGTCGGCGCCGACGGCATGCGCGACGAGGGCATGGTCAAGACCCTGGGCCCGGACAATCTCAAGACCCTTCTCGTCTCGGCTCCGGCCGGGGCAACGGGCACCGGGTTCGAGAAGTTCAGCAAAGACTTCAAGGCCGCCGGCGGCGACCCCAACGGAACCTTCGCCGCCACGAGCTACGACGCCGCCTTCCTCATGGCGCTGGCGATCGAGAAGGCCGGCGGCGACAAGGCGAAACTGCCCCAGGCGCTGCGTGAAGTCGCCACCGCCCCGGGCGAACCCATCCTGCCGGGCGAATGGGCCAAGGCGAAGAAACTGATCGCCGAAGGCAAGGACATCGATTACAAAGGCGCCGCGGGGGATCAGGAATTCGACGCGCACGGCGACGTGCCGGGCGACTACGTCCTCTACAAAGTAGGCGGCAGCGGCTTTGCCGAAATCGAACGCATGAAGTGATGGCCGGCGCCGCCCTGCGCCCATGCGGGGCGGCGCTTCAGCCGAAGACCTGGCGGTGCTCGCGCGTGGCGCGAAACTGCACCGTCGGGTATTTTTCCATCGTCACCTCCAGGTTGTAGCGCGAGGAGGCCAGATACACCGGATTGCCGTCGATGTCGCGCGCAAGGCGCAGGGCCTGCTCGCGCTCGAAGCGCGCGCGCGTGGCCTCGTCCGGATAGACCAGCCAGCGGGCGGTGTGGATCTCCGCCGGCTCGAAGATCGCCTCCACGCCGTATTCGCTGCGCAGCCGCTCGGCCACGATCTCGAACTGCAGCACCCCGATCGCCCCGAGCAGGAGCTGGCCGCCCTCGAGCTCGAACACCTGGATCGCCCCTTCCTCGCCCAGTTCCTTCAAGCCCTTGTGCAGCTGCTTGGCTTTGAGCGGATCGCGCAGCCGCGCCATGCGGAAGAGCTCCGGCGCGAAGTAGGGGATGCCGGTGAAGCCGAGCTTCTCGCCCTCGGTGAGGGTGTCGCCGATCTGCAGCTGACCGTGGTTGTGGATGCCGATGATGTCTCCGGCGAACGCCTCTTCCTGGATCGCGCGCTCGTTGGCCATGAAGGTGATGGCGTTGGCAAGGCGCATCTCGCGCCCCGCGCGCACGTGCCAGGCTTTCATGCCGTTGCTGTAGCGACCGGAGCAGACGCGGAAGAAGGCGATGCGGTCGCGGTGCTTCGGATCCATGTTCGCCTGAATCTTGAACACGAACCCGGAGAACTTCTCCTCGGTGGGCAGGACCAGCCGCACGCCGGCGTCGCGCGGCTGTGGCGGCGGGGCCCAGTCGATGAGCGCCTGCAGGATCTCCTGCACCCCGAAATTGTTGATCGCCGAGCCGAAGAAAACCGGCGTCTGTCGCCCCGCGAGGAATTCGCCCAGGGCGAAGGGTGAGAGCGCCTCGCGCGCGAGCGCCACCGCCTCGCGCATTGCCCCCACTTCGGCGGGAAAGCGCGCATCGAGCTCGGGATTGGCAAGCCCTGCGATCACCTCGGCCTCGACGCGCTTCTCCTCGCCCGGGCGAAACACGAGCGTACGGTCGTGCAGCAGGTGATACACCCCGCGAAAGACCTTGCCACTGCCGATGGGCCAGGTGATGGGGGCGCAGTCGATTTTGAGCACCGATTCGATCTCGTCGAGCAGCTCGAAGGGCTCGCGTACCTCGCGGTCCATCTTGTTGATGAAGGTGATGATGGGCGTGTCGCGCAGGCGGCACACTTCCAGCAGCTTGATCGTCTGCGCCTCCACCCCCTTGGCCGCGTCGATCACCATCACGGCGCAGTCGACCGCGGTGAGCACGCGGTAGGTATCCTCGGAGAAATCCTGGTGACCGGGGGTGTCGAGCAGGTTGATCACATGCCCGTCGTACTCGAACTGCATCACGGAGGAAGTCACCGAGATGCCGCGCTGTTTCTCCACCTCCATCCAGTCGGAGGTGGCGTGCCGCGCCGACTTGCGCGCCTTCACGGTACCGGCCAGTTGGATCGCCCCGCCAAAGAGGAGCAGCTTCTCGGTGAGGGTGGTCTTGCCCGCGTCCGGGTGCGCGATGATGCCGAAGGTACGCCGCCGTGCCACCTCCTGCGCCAGCCGTTCTGCCAATGCGTCGCCCATGTCCGTCTTTTCTGGGAAAATTGCCCATTTTAGCAGTAGGAACGTCCACCATGATCCGCTTCGGCCTCGACCGCCTCCTCGCAGAACCCGAACTGCGCCGCCCGCTCGCTGGTCGGCGGCTTGCGCTCCTGGCGCACCCGGCCTCCGTCACGCGCGACCTGGTGCACGCCGCCGACGCCCTCGCGGCCCTGCCGGAGGTGCGGCTCACCGCGCTGTTTGGCCCGCAGCATGGCGCGCGCGGCGACAAGCAGGACAACATGGTCGAGTCGCCCGACGAGTTCGACGCGCGCCTGGGCATTCCCGTCTTCAGCCTCTATGGTGCGGTGCGCCGCCCCACCCCGGCGATGATGGACACCTTCGACGTGCTACTGGTCGATTTGCAGGATCTCGGCTGCCGCGTCTACACCTATCTCACCACCCTGCGCTACGTACTGGAAGCAGCCGCCGCGCACGGCAAGAGCGTGTGGGTGCTCGATCGGCCCAATCCGCTCGGGCGCGGCGTCGAGGGGGGGCTGCTGCAGCCGGGCTGGGAGAGCTTCGTCGGCGCCGGGAGCCTTCCCATGCGCCACGGCCTGACGCTGGGCGAGGCCGGGCGCTGGTTCATCGCCGCATTGAAGCTCGACGTGGATTACCATGTAGTGCCGCTCACCGGATGGGAGCCGGACGCCGCCCCCGGCTACGGCTGGCCGCTGGGCGAGCGCACCTGGATCAACCCCAGCCCCAACGCCCCTACCCCCTGGATGGCGCGCTGCTATCCCGGTACCGTGCTCATCGAGGGCACCACGCTCTCCGAAGGGCGCGGCACCACCCGTCCCTTGGAAGGGTTTGGCGCCCCCTGGATCGATCCCTGGCGGCTGCTCGCAGAAATGGAAACGCTCGCCCCGCACTGGCTGGAAGGCTGCCGCCTGCGCCCCTTTTTCTTCGAGCCGACTTTCCACAAGCACGCGGGAAAGCGCTGCGGCGGGATCATGATCCACGTGGAAGACCCGGCGCACTACGATCCCCGCCGTTTCCGCCCCTGGCGGCTGGTCGCGCTCGCGCTCAAGGCGCTGCGCCGGATCGAGCCGGATCGGCCGCTCTGGCATGCCAACCCCTACGAGTACGAATACGAACGCCTGGCGATCGATCTCATCGACGGCGGTCCGCGCCTGCGACAGTGGATCGAGGACGAAGCGGCCGCGCCAGCCGATCTCGACGCGATGATCGTGCCCGAGGAGCGCGCCTGGGCGCAGATGCACGCCCCCTTCCTCCGTTGACGCCATCCGCCCTATGCTTCCCCTATAATGAGGGTGACGGTGCATCCCGCGCCCAGGCGAGCGGCTCATTCGCATGTGCTTTCTTCCCCTGATCTTTCGCCGTGCCGCCCGCGCCGCGCCGCAGCATGGCCGGCCCCGAGGCAGCGCCAGCGGCCCGACGCGGATGGCGCGGCAGCTGCTCACCTTGCTCGTCCTCTCGCTCGCCCTCGTCGCCGCGGCACGCGCGGAGTACCACCTGGGTGTCTTCGGCCACCGTCCCACCGAGACCCTCCAGCGCCAATGGCAGCCGCTCGCCGACGAGCTCTCGCAGGCGCTCGCCGAACCGGTCACCCTCGAAGTCCTCACGCCCGAGGCGCTCGATCGCGAGATCGCCGCCCGCCGCATCGATTTCCTCTTCACCAACCCCGTCCACTACATCCAGGAAAAACACCGCCACGCCTTTTCCGGCCCCATCGCCACCCTCATCACGGTCGAGCACGGCGTCAAGACTTCGGCCATGGGCGGAGTGATCCTGGTGCGCCGCGACGGCCCCGTTCGTCAGCCGGAGGATCTCAAAGGCAAACGCATCCTGATCTCGGGGGGCAAAGGGCTCGGGGGCTATCTGGCCCAGGCCGCGTGGCTGCTCGAACAGGGCGTGCGCGTGCCCCAGGACGTCACGCTCCTTCCCCAAGGCAATCACGACGCCGTCGTCCAAGCCCTGCTCGAAGGCAAGGGCGAGGCCGGCTTCGTGCGCACGGGCCTTCTCGAAGCGCTCGCGCGCGAGGGGCGGCTCGCGCCCGAGGACGAAGCGCGCCTCATGGTGCTCGGCGAATGGCATCCGCCAGGTTTTCCCTACAAGATCACCACCGCGCTCTATCCCGAATGGGCATTCGTCGTCCTGCCCCACGTCTCGCCCGAGGTCGCCCGCAAGGTCGCGCTCGCCCTCTACGAGCTCACCGACCGGCTAGATGCCATCCCCGACCCCCGCTTCACCGCCGCAGGCATCGGCGGATTCACCGTCCCGGCCGACTACGCCGGCGTGGAACGCCTCGCCCAGCGGCTTCGCGTACCGCCGTTCGAGCACGTGGAAGTGGAGCTGCGCGACGTGCTGCACCAGTACGCCCTGCCCTTGGTGCTGCTCGCCCTCTCGGCCGTTCTGCTCGCCTTGCTCACGCTGCGCCTGTGGCACACCCGGCGCCAGCTCGAGCACCAGCGCGCCCGCCTCGCCTCGGCGCTCGCCGAGACCCAGACCATCCTCGAGACGGTGGATGAAGCCATCTACGGCACCGACGCACAGGGCCGCTGCATCTTCTTCAACCGCGCCGCCTCCGAAGTGCTCGGTTTCCGGCCGGAAGAAGTCTTGGGTAAGGATCCGCACGAGCTCTTTCACGCGCGGCGGCCGGATGGGCAGCCCTATCCGGCCGAGCACTGCCCCTTGCACCGCGCGCTCGAGGCGGGGCAGAAGGTGCGCCAGGACGACGTCTTCTGGCGGCGCGACGGCCTGCCGGTGCCGGTGCACGTCTCCGCCAGCCCCCGCGTCGAGCACGACCGCGTGATGGGCGCCGTCGTCGCCTTCCACGACATCACCGAGGAAATGCGTCTGCTCGAAGAACTGCGCCGCCTCGCGGCCTACGATCCGCTCACGGGCCTGGCCAACCGCGGCCACCTCGAACAGCGTCTACAGGAAGCCCAATCGGCGGCGCAGCGCCACAAGCGGCCGGCGGCGCTCCTCATGTTCGACCTGGACCACTTCAAGAAGGTCAACGACACCTACGGGCACGCCGTGGGCGACCGCATGCTGCAAGCCTTCGCCCGCGTGCTGCGCCACAACCTTCGCCCCACCGATTTCATCGCCCGCTACGGCGGCGAAGAGTTCATCGCCATCCTGCCCGATACCTCGCTCGACACCGCCGTCAAGGTGGCCGAACGGATCCGGCAAGCCTGGGCCCACACCCAGCTGCCGATCGACGATCAAGGAAAGGTCATCAGCGGCACCGTCTCGATCGGCGTGGCCCCGCTCGACCCCGATGCTCCTTTGGACGAGAGCCTCGCGCGGGTCGACGAGGCCATGTATCGCGCCAAGCGCGAAGGCAGGAACCAGGTCGCCTTGCCTCCCACGGGAAACAAGCGGCTGGAAGCCGGGGTCTGCTCGTGAAACTGCCCTTCGACCGCGCCCGTCGCCGCTGGCTCGGCACCCTCGGTGCGGGGGCACTCGCCGCCGCTGGGATCGGCGGCTGTACGCCCGAACCGCCCCTGCGCGTCTCCTACCATCTCTGGGCGGGCTACGAGCCGCTGCGCCTCTATGTCGACGCCGCCCCCGGCGAAGCGGCCGGCCTGCAGCTCGTCGAAGTGGCGGACGCCGAAGCGCAGCTGCAGCTCCTGCGCCTCGGGCGGGTGGAAGCGGCCATGCTCACGCTCGACGAAGTCCTCCTCGGCCGGGCGCAGGGTCTGGATCTGACGGTCGTGTGCATTCTCGACGTCTCGGCCGGCGCCGACCACGTCATGGCACGCGGCCCCTGCCGCGATGCCTCTGGCTGGCGCGGCGCCCGCGTGGCCGTGGAGCGCATCGGCCCTGGCCGGGTCCTGTTGCAGGCCTGGTGCGAGCACCTCGGGCTCGATCCCCGGCACCTGCAGCGTATTCCCTATTCGCCGCCGCGCCAACTGGAACCCTGGGCGCGGCACGAATTCGACCTCGCCGTGACCTACCAACCCTACGTCGAGCGCCTGCGCCGCCTGGGGGCCGTCTCATGCTTCGATTCCGCCGCCCTGCCGCCGGTCGTGCTCGACGTCCTGGCCGTGCGCAGCGCCGTCCTGCACACGCACGGGAAAGCGATCGAACGCCTCGTGCGGGCCCACTTCCTCGGCCTCGAGTGGATGCGCGACAACGCGATCGACGCGCGCTACCGCCTCACCCAGCGCTTCGGCCTGGCGCCCGAAGAGGCCTTCACCCCCTTCGTCGGCCTCGTCTTCCCGCCGCTCACGCAGCAGCGAGACTGGCTCGAACGCATGCTCGCCGACTCCGTCGCCACGATCGCGGGGCTGCTGCAGCGCGCCGGGCTGCTCCATGCGGCAGCTCCGCCGGTTCCGGCCTCGGCCCGTTTCCTCCCCCACCCCTCGCCGTGATGCAGGAACGACGCCGATGCAGCCCCCTTTTCGCCTCTCCCTCGCCCTGCGCCTCGCCGCCCTCTTTCTCGGGCTGATTCTGATCGTGCTCGCGGCCGAGAGCTGGCTCGCCTGGCGCAACGCCCGAGAACGCACGCTGGCCGACGCGCAAGAGCATCTGCTGGGGATCGCCGCCACCCTCGTGCGCGCCGCCGAACGCCGCTGGAGCGAGCGCCCCGACGAAGTGCGCGCCGACATCGAATTCCAGGCCACATCCCCCGGGCACCGTGCCACCCTGCTCACCGATGGACAGGGTCGCATCCTCGCCGCCCATCGCCGGGACTGGGAAGGGCTGAGCCTGCCCGACGTCCTGCCAAGCCTTTCCCTGCCGCTTCCGCCGCCTGCGCTAGATGCCTTGCGCTGGCAGATCCAAGGCGATGCGATGCTCCTGGCAGTCCCTTGGATGCTGCCCGAAACCGCGGACACGGCCCAGGGAACGCCCCTCGGCTGGATGATCCTCTCCTACGATTTCCACACGCTCCTTGCGCAGCGCCTCGCCGAGCACCGCCGCGCTCTGGCCTGGCACGCCGCCCTGCCGGTAGTCGTGATGCTGCTTCTCGGGCTCTATATCCACTATCGCGGCGCCCGCCCTCTCGAAACCCTCACCCGCGCCCTGCGAGCGGTCGCCTCACCCGGGGGCTACCGCCCGCCCGAGCTCGGCGGCGCCATCCCCGAAGTCCGCGCCCTGGGCGAGGCGATCGCGCAGACCATGGCTGCACTCGCGCGCCAGCAGGAACGCCTGCGCCAGCTCGACGTCGCCATCGACGCCAGCCCAGCCCAGCTCATCATCACCGACACCCAGCCCGCCATCCTCTACGTCAATCGCGCCTTCACCGAAGTCACCGGCTACCGCCCCGACGAAGTGCTGGGCAAGAATCCGCGCATCCTCCAATCCGGCAAGACCCCGCGCGAAACCTACCTCGACCTGTGGACCCACCTGAAGAACGGCCGCCGCTGGAGCGGCGAATTCATCAACCGGCGCAAGGATGGCAGCGAATACGCCGAATTCGCCACCATCGCCCCGGTCTTCGACGAAGCAAGGCAGATCACCCACTACATCGCCGTCAAGTTCGACCTCACCGAACAGCGTCGCATCACCGAACGCCTCTCGCACCTGCTCACCCACGACCCCCTCACGGGCCTGGCCAATCGCTCCCTGCTGCTCGAGCGCATCGCCCTACGGCTCGAGCAAGGCAAGAACGCCGGACAAAACTTCGCCCTCGTGCTTTTCGACCTCGACGGTTTCAGCGAAGTCAACGAACGCTACGGCACGCACACCGGAGATGAACTCCTCAAGGAGATCGGCCGCACGTTGAAGTACACGCTCACCGCCTGCGACACGCTCGCCCGGCTCGAGGCCGACGAATTCGCCGTGCTCACCGACGCCCAGCCCGACGCGACCGAAGCCGGGAACTTCGGCTGGCAACTCGCCCGCACCATTTCCCATCTCCTCGAGCAGGACGTCCGGACGCGTTTTGCCGAGCGCCACCCCATAGAACGGCTCACCGCGGCTGCCGGCATCGCCGTCTTCCCCGACGATTTCGCGGACGCCGAGGAGATCCTCGCCGCGGCGGCCCTGGCCTTGCAGCAGGCCCGCATCAGCCGCCAGCCCGCAGCCGTGCGCGTCTACGAAAGCCTCAGCGCCGATCTGCTGGCGCGCCGCAGCGCCATCGAAGAAGGACTGCGCGAAGCGCTCGCCGGCCAAGGATCGCACGTCCTCGAGCTCCACTACCAAGGCCAGTTCGACCTTCAGCATCGCCTGTGCGGGGCCGAAGCGCTGCTGCGCTTCAGCCACGCCACCCTGGGTCGCATCCCCCCGCTCGAATGCATCTCCGTGGCCGAACGAAGCGAGCTCATCTTCACCCTCGGATCCTGGATCGTGGGAACGGCGCTCACCGAGGCCATGGGCTGGCGGCGCACCACCGGCTGGGACGGGACGCTCTCGGTCAACATCTCCCCCTTCGGCCTGCGCGATCCCCATTTCGCCGCACGCATCCTCGAGCTCCTGCAGCAAAGCGGCCATCCCGCAGACCGGCTTTTGTTCGAGATCACCGAGAGCAGCGCCCTCGATCATCTCGAAGAAGCCGAGCGCGTCATGCGCCGCGTGGCCGCCGCCGGCATTCGCTGGTCGCTCGACGACTTCGGCACGGGCTTCTGCGGCCTGCACTACCTCGACCGCCTGCCCGTGGCCGAGATCAAGATCGACCCCTCGTTCGTGCAGCGCGCCCCGGGCGAGGCCCGCGCGCGCCATCTCATCAATGCCATAGTGGAGGCTGCCGCCGCCTTTTCCTGCCGGGTGGTCGCCGAAGGCGTGGAAGACGAAGCCCAGGAACGGACGCTTTCCGCCTGGCCCGAGCTCCTGCTGCAGGGCTGGCACCTCGCCCGACCCGAGCCGGCAGAAGCGTTCGTCCGCCGGCTCGGCGGAGCCATTCAAGGATAGCGGCGGTTACAGATATCCACGCAGATGAGATAGACCTGCATGCAATCCACCGTGGTCTCCCCTACCCGGCCGCCGGCGGCGCGGCAATCGACCATCTGGTCGCCGCACACCTCCACGCAGCGGCTCCAGTCGCGCTTCGTTCCTTCCGCCTTCTTGGCGAGCGACTCGACGATGCGCCGGTAGCAGGCGGCCACTTCCACCCGGCGCGGCTCCTCGGCCACGTAGCGCCAGTCGCTGCGGCGCAAGCCGTTGAGCGCCTTCTCGATGAGACCGATGTCGTCGGCCCGCACCCGGCCGTTGCGGACCAGCCATTCCACCGCCTGGCAATCGAGCGAACGATCCTGCGCCACCGTCTGCGGCGCCGGTGGCAGATAGCCCGCCTGGATGCGGGCGCATTCGTGGGCGAAGAGAAAGAGCCGTGCGGCGGGCCACAGATCGGGCAGCAGCTGCGGATTGTGCACGATCACCGGCACACCCCCGACGAGGCGCGTCTCGAAGACCCTTCGGGCCTTGGAATCTTCGAGTACCGCCACGGCCTGCCCCTTGGCGTCGGTGCACCCCGTATATTCCTGTGCCCTGGCCCCCTGCCCGGCCAGCGCCACCCACAGGAACACCGCTGCCACCGCCCAGCGCCACGTCACTCGCATCGTCTTCCCCTATCGTTTTGTTTCACTATAGCCGCCGATCGCTCGCCTCGCTTGCCCGAGGCGCCGAATCGGATTAGACTAGACGGCCTAGTCTAACCCAAACCCGAGCACGTGAGCGACGACACCCGACGAAAAATCCTCGAAGCGGCAGCAGACGTGTTTGCCGAGCGTGGCTACCGCGCCTCGCTCGACGAGATCGCCCGGCGCGCCGGCGTGGCCAAGCAGACGGTTTACCATTACTTTCCGAGCAAGGACAAACTCTTCGCCCGTGCCGCCGAAATGATGGGCGAGGGCATCCTCGTCACGCTGGCGCCGCACGAAGCCGAGACGCTTGCCGACACGCTGCGCCGTTTCGCCTGTGCGCTGCGCGAGCGGATACTCGCCGAACCGTGCATCGCCCTGCATCGCTTGCTGGTGGCCGAGGCGCCGCGTTTTCCCGATCTGGCACGCACCATCTACGAAGCCGGCTTGGGCGAGACCATCCGGCATCTGGCCGCGCTGCTGGCGCGCGCGATGAAGGCAGGGCAGCTGCGCCATGACGATCCGCTCTTCGCGGCCGAATTGCTGGTGGGGATGCTCACCAGCGCCGAGCGCACGCGGCGGCTCTACGAAGCGCAGCGCCCCGACGACATGCAGCCGGAAACGGCCGACCGCATCGTTTCTCTCTTTTTGCACGCCTATCGCGCCGAAGAACCGATAAAATCGACCGATTCACCGTCGCCCCCCAGGAGCACGACCCCATGAAATCAAACACCCCTCTGCGGCTCGCCTTGGCCGCCGCCCTCGTCCTGTTGACCGCCGCCTGCAACCGCGACGACGCCGACGCGGCCAAGAATCAGGCCGCCCCTCCTCCACCCGAAGTCGCGGTGATCGAAGCCCGCTACGGCAGCGCCGTGCTGCGCCGCGAACTCCCCGGCCGGCTCGAAGCCTACCGCACGGCTCAGGTGCGCGCCCGCGTCGAAGGCATCCTGGAAAAGCGCTTTTTCGAAGAAGGCAGCGACGTGAAGGAAGGGCAGCTGCTCTACCGCATCGAGCCGCGTACCTACCAACGCGCCTATGAAGCCGCCAAAGCCGACGTTGCCACGGCCAAGCTCCTGGTGGAGCGCTACCGCCCGCTGGTGAAGATCAACGCCATCAGCCAGCAGGAGTTCGACTCGGCCGAGGCCGCCTGGAAACAGGCCGAAGCGCGGCTTGCCCAGGCCGCGCTCGATCTGGAAAACACCCGGGTGCCGGCGCCGATTTCCGGGCGCATCGGCCGCTCGCTCGTCACCGAAGGAGCGCTGGTGGGCAAAGGCGAGCCGACGCACCTGGCCACCATCGAGCAGATCGACCCGATCTACGTCAATTTCACCCAGCCCAGCGCCGAGCTGCTCGCGCTGCGCGAGGCGCTGCGCTCCGGCCAGTGGAAAGAGGCCGACCGCAGCAACGTGGAGATCGTGCTCGACAACGGCAAGACCTACCCCATTCCGGCCAAGCTCCTTTTCGAGGACGTCTCGGTCGACCCCGCCACCGGTGCCGTGCTCATGCGCGCCCTGGCGAAGAACCCCGAGCACGTGCTGCTGCCGGGCATGTTCGTGCGCGTGCGCCTGCCGCAGATGCAGATGGACAAGGTGATCACCGTGCCGCAGCGCGCGGTGCAGATCAACCCGCAGGGGCACTTCGTCATGGTGGTCGACGCCAACAACACGGTCGCGCCCCGCGCGATCAAGGTCGGAGGCATGAGCGGCACCGACTGGGTGGTGCTCGACGGCCTGCAGGAAGGCGAGAAGGTGGTCGTCGAAGGGCTGCTCAAGGTCCGCGCCGGCGCGCCGGTCAAGCCCGTGCCCTGGCAGCCGAAGAACGCGCCCGCCGCGGCGGCACCCTCCACCGCCGCGAAGTGAGGACTTGAGCCATGTCCGTCAATTTCTTCATCGACCGGCCGGTCTTCTCCTGGGTCATCGCCCTGGTCATCCTGCTCGCCGGCGGGCTTGCGGTGCGTTCCCTGCCGATCGCGCAGTATCCCGAAGTCGCCGCGCCGGCGCTGGCGATCTCGGCAAACTACCCCGGCGCCTCGGCCGAGGTGATCGAGCAGACCGTCGTCGCCCTCATCGAGCAGGAGCTCAACGGCATCGAGAACCTCATCTACATGGATTCGCAGTCGGAGCTGGGGCGCGCGACCATCAACCTCACCTTCTGGCCCGGCACCAATCTCGACATTTCCTCGGTGGAAGCGCAGAACCGCATCAAGCGGGTGGAGGCGCGCCTTCCCGACGACGTGCGCCGCCTCGGCGTCACCGTCAAGAAGATGCGCCGCAACTACCTGATGTTCATCTCGCTCTTCTCGCCGGACAACTCGCTCAACAACGTCGACCTCGCCAGTTTCGCCTCCACCACCATCCTCGACCCGCTGCGGCGCGTGCCCGGGGTGGGGGATGCCGAGCTCTTCGGCGCCGAATACTCCATGCGCCTGTGGGTGTCGCCCGAGAAACTCGACAGCTTCCAGGTCACTCCCGGCGACGTCATCGATGCGGTGGCCGCACAGAACGTGCTGCTTGCAGTAGGCGAAGTCAATGCGCCGCCATCGGTACCCGGCATGGAATACGCCGCCACCGTCGTTACCCGCGGACGGCTGAAGACGCCCGAAGAATTCGGCGAAGTCATCGTGCGCGCCAAGCCCGACGGCTCCATCGTGCGGGTGAAGGACGTGGCCCGGGTCGAACTCGGCGCCCAGGATTACAGCGTCTTTGCACGGCTCAACGGTCAGCCCAACGCCGCCATCGGCATCAAGCTTGCGCCAGGCTACAACGCCCTGGAGACGGCGCAGCGCGTACGCGCGCAGGTGGAAGACCTCGCCAAATACTTCCCGCCGGGCATCGACTGGATCGTCCCCTACGACACCACCCCCTTCATCGAGATCTCCATCCGTGAGGTGGTGAAGACGCTGTTCGAAGCGGTGGTACTCGTCTTCATCGTGATGTACCTCTTCCTCGGCAACCTGCGCGCCACCCTCATTCCGACCATCGTCGTGCCGGTGTCGCTGGTGGGGGCGGCCGTGGGGCTATGGGTGCTGGGATATTCCATCAACGTGCTCACGCTCTTTGCCATGGTGCTCGCGATCGGCATCGTGGTCGACGACGCCATCGTGGTGGTGGAAAACGTCGAGCGCGTGATGGCCGAGGACAAGCTCCCGCCGCGCGAGGCGGCGCACAAGGCGATGTCGCAGATCGTGGGCGCCATCATCGGCATCACCTTGGTGCTCACCTCGGTCTTCATCCCCATGGCCTTCTTCCCCGGCTCGGTGGGCGTGATCTACCGCCAGTTCTCGATCACCCTCGTGCTCTCCATGCTCTTCTCGGCGCTCATGGCGCTCACCCTCACCCCGGCGCTGTGCGCCACCCTGCTCAAGCCGCACAAGCCCGGTCACGGTGAGAAAGGCTTCTTCGGCTGGTTCAACCGCGGCTTCCAGGCCAGCACGCGCAGCTACGTCAACGGCGTGCGCCACGCCATCACGCGCCCGTGGCGATTGATGATCCTCTACGCCATCATCCTCGGCTGCACCGGCTGGCTGTTCACCCGCCTGCCCAGCAGCTTCCTGCCGGAAGAAGACCAAGGCTACTTCATCACCATGGTGCAGCTGCCTTCTGGTGCCACACAGCAGCGCACGCAGGAGATCGTCTCGCAGGCCGAGCAGTACTTCCTTGCCCAGCCCGAGGTGCAGAACACCATCGGCATCGTCGGCTTCTCCTTCCTCGGGCGCGGACAAAACGCCGGTCTGATCTTCGTGCGCCTCAAGGACTGGAGCGAGCGCAAGGCGGCCGAATCCTCGGCGCAGGCACTCATCCAGAAAACGAACCGGCATTTCGCCCCGCTCAAGGAAGCGATCGTCTTCGCCATCAACCCGCCGGCCATCCCCGAGATGGCGGCCATCGGCGGGTTCGACTTCCGGCTGCAGGATCGCGCCGGGCTCGGACGCGTGGCGCTCAACGCCGCCAAGGATCAGGCGCTGCAGCTGGCGGCGCAAAACCCGCGGCTCACCAACGTGCGCCTGGAAGGGATGCCCCCGGGACCGCAGCTCATGCTCGACATCGACCGCGACAAGGCCGAGACCCTGGGCGTGTCCTCGGCCGTGCTCAACCAGACGCTGCAGGCGATGTTCGGCGTGGCCTACATCAACGACTTCGAGCGCCAGGGCCGCATCCTGCGCGTGCAGCTGCAGGCCGACGCCCCGGTGCGCATGAGCCCCGAGGAGATGCTGCAGGTGTCGGTGCGCAACAATGGCGGTCAGATGGTCAAGCTCGCCGAGCTCGTCAAGACGCGCTGGACGATCGGGCCGCCGCGGCTCGACCGCTACAACGGCGTGCCCTCGCTCAAGCTCACCGGCTCGCCCGCGCCGGGCGTCTCCAGCGGCGAGGCGATGCAGGCGATGACCGCGATCGCCGCCGAACTGCCCACCGGCATCGGCTACGAGTGGTCCGGCACTTCCTTCGAGGAGAACCTCTCCGGCTCGCAGGCGCCGATGCTCTTCGCCATCTCGCTCATCGTCGTGTTCCTGTGCCTGGCGGCGCTCTACGAGAGCTGGTCCATCCCCTTCTCGGTGATGCTGGTGGTGCCGCTCGGCGTGTTCGGCTCGCTCGTGGCCGTCACCTGGCGCGGGCTGCCCAACGACGTGTACTTCAAAGTCGGCCTGGTGGCCATCATCGGGCTCTCGGCGAAGAACGCCATCCTCATCATCGAGTTCGCCCGCGAACTGCACGAAAGCGGCAAGAACCTGATGGAGGCCACGCTGGAAGCCGCCCGCATGCGCTTCCGTCCCATCCTGATGACCTCCATCGCCTTCATCGTCGGCGTGCTGCCGCTGGCCATCTCCACCGGCGCCGGCGCCCAAAGCCGGCACGCGATCGGTACCGGCGTGATCGGCGGCATGCTCGCCGCCACCGTGCTCGCCGTCTTCCTCGTCCCCGTCTTTTTCGTGGTGGTGCGCCGTCTCTTCCCGCCCAAGGGCGAGACCGCCGCCCAGGAGCCTCACCATGCCTAAGCTACGCCGCACCCCCCTGGCGCTCGCGCTGCTGCTCGCCAGCGCCGGCTGTTCGATGATGCCAAACTATTTCCGGCCCGAACCGCCGGTGGCCAAGCAGTGGCCCGCTTCGGTCGACCCGCGCGGCGAGCGCGACATCGCCGACATGCCGTGGCAGGAATACTTCCCCGACCCGCGCATGCAGGCGCTCATCGCCGCCGCGCTCGAGAACAACCGCGACCTGCGCGTGGCCGTGGCCCGCGTCGAAGAAGCGCGCGCGCTCTACCGCATCCAGCGCGCCGACCGCTTCCCCAACGTCGGCGCCAATGCCTCCGAGCAAGCCGCTCGCACTCCGGCAGATCTCTCCTCCAGCGGCCGCTCGATGACGACGCACCGCTACGACGTCGGTGCGAATCTCCTCTCCTTCGAGCTCGACTTCTGGGGCCGCGTCGCCAGCCTCACCGAAGCTGCCCGCCAGCAGTTCCTCGCCACCGAAGAGGCACAGCGCGCCTTCCGCCTCTCGCTCATCTCGGACGTGGCCAACGCCTACCTCTCGCTCAAGGAGGCCGAGGAGAGCCTGCTGCTCGCCAAAGAGACCTTGCGCACGCGTGCCGACATGCTCAATCTGGTCGGCGAGCGGCGCAACGTCGGCGTTTCCTCCGAGCTCGACTACCTGCAGGCCCGGGGCTCCTACGAGACCGCGCGCGTGGCGGTGGAGCAGCTCGACCAGCAACGCGTGGCCGCCGAAAACTACCTGCGTTTGGTGATCGGTACCGACCGTGCCGACTGGCCTCAAGGACGCAGCCTGCGCGAGCAGGACTTGATCGGCAATTTCGCCGTCAACGTCCCCTCCGAAGTGCTGCTGCGCCGCCCGGACGTGCGCGCCGCCGAACGCCAGCTCATCGCCGCCAACGCCAACATCGGCGCAGCGCGCGCCGCCTTCTTCCCCCGCATCACCCTCACCGGCATGCTCGGCACCGCCAGCGCCGCCTTCAGCGGGCTTTTCGACGCAGGCAGCGCCGCCTGGACCTTCCAGCCCATGCTCACCCAGCCGATCTTCGACGCCGGTCGCACCCAGGCGAACTTGGATCTCGCGCTGGTGCGCAAGAACATCGCCGTGGCGCAGTACGAGAGCACCATCCAGCAAGCTTTCCGCGAAGTGGCCGATCTGCTCTCGGCCCGCGAGCGCATCGCCCGCCAGCTCGACGCGCAGATGACGCTCGAGCGCACCCAGCAGCAGCGGCTCGCGCTCACCGAGGCGCGCTACCGCGAGGGCATCACGAGTTTCCTCGAAGTGCTCGATGCCCAGCGCGACGCCTACCAGGCCTCGCAAGCGGTGATCTCTACCCGTCGGCAGCTGCTCTCGGCCGCGGCCCAGCTCTACAAGGCGCTCGGCGGCAGCCGCGAATTCGAGGGCGAGCCGATCGTGGCCGCCGCGAACGCGGCGGCTTCCCAGGAGACGAAGCAGACCGCAGCCGGCAAATAACCCCCTCTCTCCGCTTCCCGAGCGCAAGGGTACGGCCCCGGCTTTCCCTCGCCTATAATGGGGAAAAGCATGGGGGAAGAGGGGACGATGACCTGCCGCCGCCTGAAAGCATCCCGGTACGCGATGCGCTCGCCGTTGCGCCGCTACATCGTCCCATGCTTGATGCTGGCGGCGCTGTTCGTCCTGCCATACCCGCTCTGGGCGCAGCAGCTGCCCGACACGCTGCGGCAGCATGCCGTGCCGGCGCTTCTCATCGCGCCCGACGATGGACGCATCCTCGATGCGAACGAAGCTGCGATCGCCTTCTACGGCTATCCCGCCGAGCGGCTGCGCGGCGGGATGACGATCCGCGAAATCAACCAGCTCGCCCCCGACGAAGTACAGCGCGAGATGGACGAAGCGCGCCGCCAGCGGCGCAATTTCTTCGTCTTCCCCCATCGCCTCGCCTCTGGCAAGATCGTCGCCACCGAAGTTTATTCGAGCCCGGTGCAGATCGACGGACGCACCTATCTGCTCTCGCTGGTCCTGCCCGAGACCCGCGCCAGCCTGCTGCAGACCGAACTTCAACGCTACCAGAACCGGCTCGAAGAGCTCGTTGCCGCGCGCACCAAAGCGCTGCAGCGTACCGAGGCGGCGCGCCGCGAAGTGCTCGGCTGGGCCGTGGTTGGCCTAGGGCTGCTGCTCGTGCTGCTCGGAGCGGCCTATCTGCGGCTGCGGCGCGTGCAAGCTCAAACGCGGCGGCTCGCCCAGGAACTCGAACTCGCCCTCGAAGGGGCGGGGCTCGGCCGCATCCTGTGGAACGTGGAGCGACGCATCGCCACGTTCTGCCCCCGGATCCAGCGCATTCTGGGCCTATCCGGCGAGCGCCCGATCGACGTGCCGCTCGAGCAGTGGGTGACGATGATCCATCCCGAGGATCGGGAGCGAGTGCACCAAGCGGTCGTCGACCATCTCAACCGCAACCGCCCCAATGTGGATCTGCGCTACCGCATCCGCCATACCGACGGCGGCTGGCGCTGGCTCGAGACTTGGGCCCGCGCCGTCGACAGCGACGCGAGAAGCCCCCGCATCCGGCGCATCGCCGGGCTGGTGCGCGACGTCACCGACGCCGTGCAGCTGGAAGAATCCCAGCGCATTGCCGCCAGCGTCTTCCATGCCCTCGCCGAAGGCGTGGTGGTCACCGATACCGATCTCATGATCCTGGAAGTCAACGACGCCCTGCTGCGCATGACCGGGTTTTCGCGCGAGGAAGTGATCGGCAAGCCGATCGCGCCGTGGCGCTCGAATCGGCACGACCAGGCGTTCTACGACGCGATGTGGGCCACGCTGCGAGCGAGCGGCAGCTGGCGCGGCGAAGTGTGGAATCAGACCAAATCCGGTCAGCCGCTGCCGACGCTGCTTACCATCTCCACCGTATACGACGAGCAGCGCCGACCGATCCGCTACGTCGCGGCGATGCAGGACATCACCACGCTCAAGGCGCAGCAGCAGATGCTCGAACGCCTGGCCTACCACGACGAACTCACGGGGCTGCCCAACCGGGTACTCCTCAACGACCGCCTGACGCAGGCGCTCGCCGCCGCCCGGCGCCACGGCACCGCAGTGGCGGTAGCCTACCTCGACCTGGACGGTTTCAAACCGATCAACGACCGCTGCGGCCACGACGTCGGCGACGACGTGCTGCGCCTCACCGCCCGGCGCTTGCAAGGGGCGCTGCGCGAGACCGACACGCTCGCGCGCATCGGGGGCGACGAGTTCGTCGCCGTGATCGCCGACCTCACCTCGCCCTCGGACTGGGAACCGATCGTGGAGCGTATGCTCTCCGTCACCCGAATGCCGATCAAGTACGGCGACGAACTGCTGCAGCTCACCACCAGCATCGGCGTCACCATCTACCCCGAAGACGACGCCGACCCCGAAGTGCTGCTGCGCCACGCCGATCTCGCCCTCTATCAGGCGAAGCAGGGCGGCAAGAACCGCTATTGCCGGTTCGACGCCCAGCTCGACCGCGAGCAGCAGGCGCGTCGCTCCCTGAGCCAAGCGGTGATCGAGGGCATCGAACGGGAAGAATTGCGGCTCTACCTGCAGCCGCGCGTGGAGCTGGCGAGCGGACGCATCGAAGGCGCGGAAGCCCTGGTGCGCTGGCGGCATCCCACGCGAGGATTGCTTGCCCCCGGAGCCTTCATCCCGGCAATCGAGAACGACGAGGCGATCGTACGGCTCGGCAACTGGGTGCTCGAACGGGCGCTGGCCCTGCTCACCGACTGGACGCGCCAAGGACGCGACTGGCTCGTCTCGGTCAACGTCGCGCCGCGCCAACTGCTCGATCCCACCTTTCCCCGCCAGCTCGAGGAACGGCTCGCGCGCTACCCCGACGCCGCGCCGCAGCGGCTGGAGCTGGAGATCGTCGAATCGAGCGCGCTCGACGCCGGCCTGGGCATCGAACAGCTGATGACGCAGTGCCGGGCGCTGGGCGTGCACCTCGCGATCGACGATTTCGGCAGCGGCTACTCTTCGCTCGCCTACCTCAAGCGCGTGCCGGCGCACGCGATCAAGATCGACCAGGCCTTCGTCATCCACTTGCTCGACGAGACCGACGACTATCGCATCGTCGAGGCCGTGCTCGAACTCGCCCGCACCTTCGACCTGCACTGCGTCGCCGAAGGGGTGGAGACGCTCGAGCACGGCGAATACCTCTTGCGACTCGGCGCCGACGTCGCCCAGGGCTATGGCATCGCGCATCCCATGCCGAAGGCCGACTTTGCCAACTGGGCAATGCGCTGGCAGCACCCGCCCCAGTGGGCACGCTGGCGCGACACCCTGAGCAATCCCCTGTGCCGACGACTGACCCGATTCGAGCTGAGCCACCGTCACTGGTTCGCCCGCCTCGAATACCACCTGCGCGATGGCATCGCGACACCGCCCCCGCAGCTCGATCCGCATCGCTGCGACTTCGGTCATTGGCTCGACGGCGAGGGGCGAGAAATCCTGGCCACCCGGACCGAATTCCCCGCCATCGTGAACACACACGAGGCGATGCACCGTGCGGCGCAAAAACTGGTCGCGGCGGCGAAGACCGGAGCCCCACCCCCCGAGCTGCGAGAGGAAGTCACGGCCCTTCACCGCGAACTCCTTGCCCGCCTGCAAGCGCTCGCGCTCGCCATTCCCCGGCGTGGCTAAACTACTCAGTGCCTCGGCTAACCTCTACACAATGGGCGCGAGCCAGCGCCGCGCCTCCTCCAGCGCCAGGCCGCGCCGCCGCGCCCAGTCGGCGAGTTGATCCTCCCCGATCCTGGGAATGGCGAAGTAGCGCGACTCGGGGTGGCTGAAGTAGAACCCGGCCACGCTCGCGGCCGGGCGCATGGCGTAGTGCTCGGTGAGCGTCATGCCAGCGCGTGCGGGCGCATCGAGCAGGGCGAACAGGTCCCCCTTCACCGTGTGATCGGGGCAGGCCGGATAGCCCGGCGCGGGACGGATGCCGCGGTAGCGCTCGGCCACCAGTTCCTCGGGCGAGAGCCGCTCCTCGGGCGCGTAGCCCCAGTCCTCGCGCCGCACTTTCTCGTGCAGCCACTCGGCGCAGGCCTCCGCCAGCCGGTCGGCGAGCGCCTTCAGCAGGATGGCGTGATAGTCGTCGTGCGCCGCCTCGTACTCGGCCAGTTTCTCCTCGATGCCGTGCCCCGCAGTCACGGCAAACGCCCCGATCCAGTCCGGCACCCCCGTTTCCTTGGGCGCGATGAAATCGGCCAGGCACAGGTTCGGCTGACCCGGCGGACGCTGGTGCTGCTGGCGCAGGCCGTTCCACACCATGGCAAGCGCGTGGCGCGATTCGTCGGCGTAGATCTCGATGTCCTCGCCCAGGCTCGCCGCCGGGAAGAGCCCCCACACCGCGCGCGCCTTCAGCCACCCTTCGCGCACCAGCACGTCCAGCATCGCCTGCGCCTCGCCATAGACCTGGCGCGCCGTCTCGCCCACCACCGGGTCTTCCAGGATCTGCGGAAAAGACCCGGCCAGATCCCAGGTCTGGAAGAAAGGCCCCCAGTCGATGTAGGGCACGAGCCGCGCGAGCGGCACTTCCTCGGCGAACACCCCCAAGCGGCGCGGGCGCGGCGGCGCATAGGCCGTCCAGTCGGTGCGAAACGCGTTGGCGCGCGCGGCTTCCAGCGGCAGCAGGGTGTAGCCGGTCTTGGCCGCGTGCCGCTCGCGGATGCGCGCGTAGTCCTCGCGCAGCTTGGCCACGTACGCCTCGCGCTCGCCCGGCGAGAGCAGCGCCGAGACCACCCCCACCGCCCGCGAGGCATCGGGCACGTACACCACCGGCCCCTCGTAGTGCGGCGCGATCTTCACCGCCGTGTGCGTGCGGCTGGTCGTCGCGCCCCCGATCAAGAGCGGCACGGTGAAGCCTTGGCGCTGCATCTCGGCGGCCACGTGCGCCATCTCCTCGAGCGAGGGCGTGATGAGCCCGGAGAGCCCGATCGCATCCGCCTTCAGCTCGCGCGCCGCGGCGAGGATCTTCTCGCACGGCACCATCACGCCCAGGTCGTGCACCTCGTAGCCGTTGCAGGCGAGCACCACGCCGACGATGTTCTTGCCGATGTCGTGCACGTCCCCCTTCACCGTGGCAAGCACCAGGCGCCCTTTGGTATGCCCGCCCGTCTTCGCCTTCTCCGCCTCGATGTAGGGCAGCAGGTGCGCCACCGCGAGTTTCATCACCCGGGCGGATTTCACCACCTGCGGCAGGAACATCTTGCCCGCGCCGAAGAGATCGCCCACCACGTTCATGCCGGCCATGAGCGGCCCCTCGATCACCGCGAGCGGCCCCTTGCCCTCGGCGGCGAAGCGCGCGCGCAGCTCCTCGGTATCCTCGACCACGTGCTCGGTGATGCCCTTGACGAGCGCATGCTCCAGGCGTTTCTCCACCGGCCATGAGCGCCATTCCTGCACTTCTTCCGCCCTGGCCTCGCCCGTTTGCAGGGTCTGGGCGTAGGCCACCAGCTCCTCGGCCGCGCCGGGGCGGCGGTTGAGCACCACGTCCTCGACCAGCGCGCGCAGCCGCGGCTCGAGCTCGTCGTAGATGCCCAGCTGCCCGGCATTGACGATGCCCATGGTGAGCCCGGCGCGGATGGCGTGATAGAGGAACACCGTGTGGATGGCCGCGCGCACGGTCTCGTTGCCGCGAAAGGCGAAGGAGACGTTGGAGATGCCGCCGCTCGTCTTGGCGTACGGCAAGTGGGTATGGATCCAGCGCACCGCCTCGATGAAATCGACGGCGTAGTTGTCGTGCTCGGCAATGCCCGTGGCGATGGCGAACACGTTGGGGTCGATCACGATGTCCTCGGGCGGGAATCCGTCGGCCACCAGCAGCCGGTAGGCGCGCTCGGCGATCTCGATCTTGCGCGCGAAGCCGTCGGCCTGGCCGCGCTCGTCGAAGCACATCACCAGCACCGCCGCCCCGTAGCGCCGCGCGAGCCGCGCCTGCGCGAGGAAGGCCGCCTCCCCCTCCTTGAGCGAGATCGAATTGACGATGCCCTTGCCCTGCAGGCATTTGAGCCCCGCCTCGATCACCTCCCACTTGGAGGAGTCGACCATCACCGGCACGCGCGCGATGTCCGGCTCCACGGCCACGAGCCGCAGGAAGCGCGTCATCGCTGCGGTGGAATCGAGCATCGCCTCGTCCATGTTGACGTCGATCATCTGCGCGCCGGCCTCCACCTGCTGGCGCGCCACCGACAGCGCCTCGTCGTATTTCTCTTCGAGGATGAGGCGGGCGAATTTCTTCGAGCCGGTCACGTTGGTGCGCTCGCCCACGTTCACGAAGAGCGAGTCCGGTCCGATCTCGAAGAGATCGAGCCCTGCGAGCCGCATCACGGGTTTGGCCCGAGGCAGCGGGCGCGGCGCGCGGCCTTCCACGGCCCGAGCGATCGCCGCGATGTGCGCCGGCGTCGTGCCGCAGCACCCGCCCACCAGGTTCACCCAGCCCGCCTCGACCCAGGAGGCGATCTCCGTGGCGAGCGCCTCGGGCGTCTCGTCGTAGCCGGTGGGCGAGAGCGGATTGGGTAGCCCCGCATTGGGGTGCGCCGAGACGAAGGTGGTGCAGACGCGCGCGAGCGTCTCCACGTGCGCGCGCAGCTCGCGCGCCCCCAGGGCGCAGTTGAGCCCGAAAGTGAGCGGGCGCGCGTGCGCGAGCGAAGCCCAGAAGGCTTCCGGCGTCTGCCCCGAGAGCGTGCGCCCGGCCGCATCGGTGATGGTGCCGGAGATCATCACCGGCCAGCGCCGGCCGTACTCTTCGAAGAGGCGCTCGAGGGCGAACACCGCCGCCTTGGCGTTCAGGGTGTCGAACACCGTCTCGATGAGCAGCAGATCCGCCCCGCCCTCCACCAGCGCGCGCGCCGATTCGAGATAGTCGGCCGCGAGCGTGTCGAAGTCGATGGCGCGAAAGCCGGGATCGTTCACGTCGGGGCTCAGCGACAGCGTCTTCGAAGTCGGGCCGATCACGCCGGCCACGAAGCGGGGTTTGTCCGGCGTGCTGTATGCGTCGGCCAGCGTTCGGGCAAGCCGCGCCGCTTCCCGGTTGATCTCGTAGGCGAGATGCGCCAGGCCGTAGTCGGCCTGCGAAGTGCGCGTGGCGTTGAAGGTATTGGTCTCGATCACGTCCGCCCCGGCCTCCAGATAGGCGCGGTGGATCTCGCCGATCACCTCCGGATGCGTGAGCACCAGGAGATCGTTGTCGCCCTTGAGCTCCACCGGGTGATCCTGCAGCCGCTCGCCGCGGAAATCGGCTTCCGTCAGCCGGTACTGCTGGATCATGGTCCCCATGGCGCCATCGAGCACCAGCACGCGCTCGCGCAGCAGGCGCACGAGCTCCTCGGTCCGGTCCGCTTGCATGCCTCTTTCCTCCATAAAAGCGAAACGCCCGTGAAACCTGCCGGCGGCAGGGCTTCACGAGCGTCGTTGTCCCATCCGAGCCTGGCGGCGAGGCGCCGCTGCAACGCTCCTCGGAAAGCCTCGTATTTTACGGCAAGAATGCTTCCAGCACCGCGTTGAGCAGGCGCCAGCCGCGCTCGGTGGCGGCGATGCGCCAGGAAAGCGGCTCCACCAGCCCCTGCGCTTCGAGCCGCGCCCAGCGCGGTGCGAGCGTCTCCAAAGAAAGCCCCGTGCGCGCCGCGAACCATTCCCGCGGCACCCCCGCGCGCAGCCGCAGCGCGTTCATGAGAAACTCGAACGGCAGCGCCTCGGGCGCCACCACTACCTCTTCCTGCACGAAAGGGGCGACGGCCGCCAGATAGCGGCGCGGGTGCTTGTGCTTCATGCGCCGCACGATGCCTCCGGGTGTGCTGAGCTTGCCGTGGGCGCCCGGCCCCACGCCCAGGTAGTCGCCAAAGCCCCAGTAATTCAGGTTGTGCCGGCAGGCTTCCCCCGGCAGCGCCCAGGCCGAGACCTCGTAGTGGACGAAGCCCGCACGCGCGAACCGCTCCTCCACCGCCGCCTCGATCGCCGCCAGCTCCTCGTCGGCAGGCAAGGCCGGCGGCGCAGCGGCAAAAGGCGTGTTCGGCTCGATCGTGAGCTGATAGCAGGAGAGATGCGTCGCCCCGCCAGCGAGCGCCGCTTCCACGTCGGCGAGCGCCGCCGCCGGGCTCTGGCCGGGCAGGCCGATCATCAGATCGACATTGACGCGGGGAAACACGCGCACCGCCGCGGCGAGCGCCGCGCGCGCCTGGGCGCCGTCGTGGATGCGCCCCAGCCGCCGCAGGGCCGCGTCGTCGAAACTCTGCACCCCCAGCGAGAGCCGATTCACCCCGGCCTGCGCGTAGGCCGCGAAGCGCGCCGCTTCGAAGGTGCCGGGGTTCGCCTCCAGCGTGACCTCGGCATTGGGCGCGAGCGGCAGGTGCCGTCGAATCGCCGCCATGAGCCGCGCAAGCGCTTCGCCCGAGAGCAGGCTCGGCGTGCCGCCGCCAAAGAAGACCGTGTCGATCGGCCGCCCGCCCGCGCGCTCGGCCTCGGCCGCGAGGTCGGCTTCCACCGCCGCGAGGAATTCCGCCTCCGGCACCTCGCCTGCGAGCGGATGGGAATTGAAGTCGCAGTAGGGACACTTGCGCACGCACCAGGGCACGTGCACGTAGAGCGACAGCGGCACCCGCGCCGGATCGAACGCGCTCAAGCCTCCTCCCGCGCGAGCCGCGCCCGCAGCCGGCGCAAGGCCCGGCCACGGTGGCTCAGGCGATTCTTCTCTTCCGGCGAGAGCTCGGCCGCGGTCTTGCCCAGCGCCGGGAGGTAGAAGAGCGGATCGTAGCCGAATCCCCTCTCCCCGCGCGGTTCCGTGAGGATCTCACCCCACCAGCGCCCCTCGGCCACGAGCGGCAGAGGATCTTCCGCCGACCGCAAAAAGACCACGCAGCCATAGAAAAACGCCCGCCGCGCCGCCCCTTCGAGCCCCTGCATCGCCGCGAGCAGCGCCGCGTTGTTGCGCGCGTCCGACCGAGGCTCCCCCGCGAAGCGCGCCGAGCGCACCCCGGGCGCTCCCCCGAGCGCCGGCACCGCCAGGCCCGAGTCGTCGGCGATCGCCGGCAAGCCGGAAGCGGCCGCCGCGTGCCGCGCCTTGGCGAGCGCATTTTCCAGGAAGGTCGGATGCGGCTCCTCGGCCTCCGTAATGCCCAGCGCCCCTTGCGCCAGCACCTCCCAGCCGAGCGGAGCGAGCAGCGCCTCGAGCTCGGCCGCCTTCTTCGCGTTGTTGCTCGCGAGCACCACCCGGCGTTTGCCCGAACTCACGCCCGGCTCTCCCGCTGGGCGACAAGCAACTCGCCGATCCCTTTCTCGGCGAGCGCGAGCAGGGCTTCGAGCGCCTTCCGGTCGAACGCCCCGTGCTCGGCCGTGCCCTGCAATTCGACGAAGCCGCCCGCGCCAGTCATCACCACGTTCATGTCGGTGTCGCAGGTGGAATCCTCGGCGTAATCGAGGTCGAGCAACACCTCGCCCTCCACGAGTCCCACCGACACCGCCGCCACCTGGTCGCGCACGGGCGAAGCGGAGAGCACCCCTCGCGCCACCAGCGCCTCGCACGCATCGGCAAGGGCCACCCAGGCCCCCGTGATCGCCGCCGTGCGCGTGCCGCCGTCGGCCTGCAGCACGTCGCAATCGAGCACGACCTGCCGCTCCCCCAGCGCCGCCAGGTCCACCACCGCGCGCAGCGAGCGCCCGATCAGGCGCTGGATCTCCAGCGTGCGCCCGCCCTGTTTCCCTTTGGCCGCCTCGCGCGGCGTGCGCGTGTGCGTGGCGCGCGGCAGCATGCCGTATTCGGCCGTCACCCAGCCCTGCCCCGTCCCCTTGAGGAAAGGCGGCACGGATTCTTCCACGCTCGCGGTGCATAGCACCCGCGTGCGCCCGAAAGATACCAGCACTGAGCCTTCGGCATATTCCGTGAAGCCTCGTTCGATGCGCACCGGACGCAGTTCGTCGGCGCGCCTGCCATCATGCCTCATGCATCATCCCTTGAATTTCTGGATCGTCTCGTTGATCTCGCGGATCGCCCGTTCGATCTCTTCGTTGTCGAGGGGTTCGGCCGAAAAACCCGGCGGCTGCTGCGGCAGAGAGAAGGCCGTCGTCACCTGGTCGAGCGCCATGGTCTCGGTGGAAACCGTGTCCGGCGCCAAGGAGGGTTCGCCCTCCTCCCAACGCATGGCGATGAGCGAGACGTTGTCCGAGTTGGGCCCCGCCTCCATCTCCGCCTGCTCCACCAGTTCGGGCACCACCCGCACGAGCGGTCCGCGCGCGAGGCGCTCGGCGATCTCCTCGTCGTCGAGCACGCCCCACAGGCCGTCGGAACACAGGGCGATCACGTCCCCAGCCTGCAACACCGCCCGCCGACCGAAGTCGACGTGCGGCAAGGTTTCCCCGCCGAGCGAGCAATAGAGGCGGTTGCGGCTGTCGTGCGTGCGCAACTGGGCTTCGCTGAGCACCCCCTGTTCGATCAGGAGCTGCGCGTGCGAGTGGTCGATGGTGCGCGTGAGCACCTTGCCATGGCGGATGTGATAGAGGCGCGAATCGCCCACGTGCGCCCACCAGGCGTATCCCCCTTCCTGCACGAGGCAGGTGACGACCGTCGCACGCGGGTTCCCCTCGATGTGATTCACGCGAGCATATTCCAGGATCGCATAGTGCGCGTTGATGATCGCCTGCGACAGGAAACTCAAGGGATCCTCGACGCGCGGCTTGGCCGACAGGCGAAACGCCTGGATGAGGCTCTGCAGTGTGATCTGCGCCGCCACTTCGCCAGCCGCATGCCCTCCCATACCGTCGGAGAGCACCATGAGGAGCGCCTCGCGCGAATAGGCATAGCCCACCCGGTCTTCGTTCACCGGCCTTCCACCCACGCTCGTGGCCTGATGGATGGAGAACTTCATCGTTCGGCTCCTTCAGGAAGGGACGGCATCAGCGAGCGGTATTCGGTGGCGGCCACCAAGAACGGCACGTAGGCCGACAGCACCTTCTGCACCGCATAGGCACTCTGCGGCCGCTTCTCGGGATCGAGCTGCATCAGGTCGACGATGAGATCGATCAGCTCCGGCGTATAGTGCTCCCGATAGGGTTCGAGGCGCTGCGCCAGATCGTCCTTCTCCTGCCGCGCCTCCGCCCGCGGCGGCGCCTGCCCGGTGACGCAGGTATAGAGCGTGGCGCCGAAGCTGTAGAGATCGGTCCACGGCCCGATGTCCTCCCGCTTGCCGCTGAGCTGCTCGGGCGGAGCGTAGCCGGGCGTGAACATCGTGCGCACCCACTCCTGGTCGGAAGACAGGCTCTGGCGCGCCGAGCCGAAATCGATCAGCACCGGATCGCCGTTGCGCCGCAGGTAGATGTTGGCCGGTTTCAAGTCGAGGTGCAGCAGCTTGTGCGTGTGCACCTCGCGCAGCCCCGAGAGCACCCGCAACCCCATCGCCCGGATGAAGCTCTCGCGCAGCCCCCCCTTCTTCTGGCGGACGTACTGCAAGAGGGTGCGCCCCTCCTCGTATTGCATCACCATATAGACGGTCTGGTTCGCCCGGAAGAAGTTGAGCACCCGGATCACGTTGGGGTGGTTGATGCGCGCGAGCGACCGCCCTTCCTCGAAGAAACACTTCAGCCCGAAGAGGAAGGCCCGCTCGCAATCGGGCAGGATCTCCGGCTCGATATCCCCTTCCTCGCGCCGCGCCAGGGTATGCGGCAGATACTCCTTGATCGCCACCGTTTTTCCTTCGCGATCGCGGGCGCGATAGACGAAAGAAAACCCCCCCTTGGCGAGCAGGTCGAGAATGCGGTAGCCCTCCACGAGCCACCCCTCGGGCAACGGAGCGTTTTGTTGTGTCGACATGGCCGGACCGGGTATGATAAACCGCCTCGGACGAAGCGTGGAATCACTCAATGATACACAGTATGACAGGGTTTGCCAGCGCGCAAACCCAAATCGGCGCTCGGCTCCTGCGCCTCGAACTGCGCAGCGTCAACGGACGCTTCCTCGACCTCTATTTCCGCCTGCCCGAGGACTGGCGCTCCTTCGAGCCGCTGCTGCGTGAACGCCTGCAAAAGGCGCTCGCCCGCGGCAAGATCGAATGCCGGCTCGAAGTGCAAAGCGCGCCCGTGCAAGCGGCGCTCACGCTCGACGCCGTCGCCCTGCAGGCGCTCGCCCTCACCCAGACCGAAATCCACCGGCATCTGCCCGAAGCGGCCTCCCTCACGGTGGGCGAGATCCTGCGCTGGCCCGGCGTGGTGCGCGAAGCCGAGCTCGATCCCGAGGAAACGCAGCGGCGCCTGCTCGAGCTGCTCGAAGCGGCGCTCGCCGAACTCCTCGCGCACCGCGCCCGCGAGGGCGAGGCGCTCGCCGCCGCCATCCGCGAACGGGCCACGGCCATCGCCGAGCTCGTCGAGCGCGCCCGCGCGCTTGCGCCCGAAGCCGTCGAGGCCCAGCGCCGCAAGCTCCTCGAAGCGCTCGAAGCGCTCGGCCAGACGCCCGATCCCCAGCGCGTGGAGCAGGAAGTCGCCCTCGTCGCCCAGCGCCTCGACGTCGCCGAAGAGCTCGACCGCCTCTCCTCCCACCTCCAGGAACTCGAACGCACGCTCACCCGCGGCGGCCCCGTCGGCAAACGGCTCGACTTCCTGCTGCAGGAATTCAACCGCGAAGCCAACACCCTCGCTTCCAAGGCCGGCAGCCTGGCACTGTCGCGCCTCGCGCTCGAGATGAAAGTGCTCATCGAACAGATCCGCGAACAGGTGCAGAACCTCGAATGAACGCGCAGCCTCTTGGCACCCTCTACATCGTCACCGCCCCCTCCGGCGCCGGCAAGACCACCCTCGTGCATGCCGTGCTCGAACGCGAGCCGGGGCTGGCGCTGTCCATCTCCTACACCACCCGCGCCCCGCGGCCGGGCGAAGTCGACGGGCGCGACTACCGCTTCGTCAGCCGGGAAGAATTCCTGCGCCTGCGCGACGGCGGCGAACTTCTCGAATGGGCCGAAGTCCACGGAAACTACTACGGCACTTCCCGTACCTGGATCGAAACCCAATTGCAGCAAGACCGCGACGTGCTCCTCGAAATCGACTGGCAGGGCGCGCGCCAGGTGCGCCGGATGTTCCCGCACGCCGTGAGCATCTTCATCCTGCCGCCCTCGCTCGAGGCACTCGAAGCGCGCCTGCGCGGCCGCGGCACCGACAGCGAAGCCACCATCGCCCGGCGCCTGGCCGCCGCCCGCGAGGAGATGCGCCACGTGGAAGAATTCGACTACGTTATAATCAACGACCGGCTCGAGCGCGCCATCGACGAACTCACCGCCGTCGTGCGCGCCGCGCGCCTGCGGCTGCCGGTGCAAAAGCGCCGCCACGCCGCCTACTTCGCCCAACTCCTACAGGAATGACCCCATGGCCCGCATCACCGTCGAAGACTGCCTCAAGCACATCCCCAACCGCTTCGAGATGACGCTCGCCGCCGCCACCCGCGCGCGCCAGCTCTCCATCGGCGCCGAACCGCTCGTGCCGCTCGATCGCGGGCGCGAACGCGACAAACCCACCGTCATTGCGCTGCGCGAAATCGCCGCCGGCAGAGTCGGGCGCGACATCCTCGACCGCGCCCAGAGCTGAGACCGCCATGCCCGCCGCCGAGATCCTCTCCCCCCCCGACGAGAGCTCCGCGGCGCGCGAACCCTTCGTTTCCGTGGAGCTGCCGCCATCCTACGGCGCCCTGCGCGAGAAGCTCCTCGGCTATCTCCCCTCCGCCGAAGTCGAACGCATCGACGACGCCGCCCGCTTCGCCGCCTGGTCGCACCAAGGCCAGAAGCGTGCGAGCGGCGAACCCTACGTCACGCATCCCATCGCCGTCGCCTCCCTGGTGGCCGACTGGAAGCTCGATGCTTCCGCCATTGCCGCCGCGCTCTTGCACGACGTGATGGAAGACGCGCACATCCGCAAGAGCGAGCTCGCCCACCGCTTCGGCCCGGTCACCGCCGAGCTCGTCGACGGCCTCACCAAGATCGAGCGGCTCGAAAGCCAGAGCCTCGAGGACAACCAGGCGGAAAACTTCCGCAAGATGCTGCTCGCCATGGCGCGCGACCTGCGCGTCATCCTCATCAAGCTGGCCGACCGCACCCACAACATGCGCACGCTGGGCGCCGTCGCCCCGGCCAAGCGCCGCCGCATCGCCCAGGAAACGCTCGAGATCTACGCCCCCATCGCCAACCGGCTCGGGCTCAACACCCTCTATCGCGAACTGCAGGATCTCGCCTTCCAGCACCGCCATCCCTGGCGATACGCCGTGCTCGCCCACTCCGTCGAAGCCGCGCTCGGAGCGCGCGACGAACTCCTCGACAAGATCCGCACACTCATCGAACGCCAGCTCGTCGTCTGGGGGGTAGAAGCCCAGATCAGCAGCCGGCGCAAGCACCTCTATTCCATCTACCAGAAAATGCGCAGCAAGCACCTGCGCTTCGAGCAGATCCTCGACCTCTTCGGCTTTCGCGTCGTCGTGCCCGACGAAAAGAGCTGCTACCTCGCCATCGGCGCGCTGCACGCCGCCTTCAAGCCGGTGCCTGGCAAGTTCAAGGATTACCTCGCGCTGCCCAAGCCCAACGGCTACCAGTCGCTGCACACCACCGTCATCGGCCCGCAGGGCATTCCCGTCGAAATCCAGGTACGCACCCAAACCCAGCACCGGCTCGCCGAAGACGGCGTGGCCGCCCACTGGATCTACAAAGACGCCGGCGAGCGCGTCGACGCCTTCGAGCGCCAGACCCACGCCTGGCTGCAATCGCTCGTGCAGCTGCAATCGAACGACCCCGAAGCGCGCGACTTCCTCGAAAGCTTCAAGATCGACCTCTACCCGGACGAAGTCTTCGTCTTCTCCCCGCGCGGCGAGATCTTCGCCCTGCCGCGCGGCGCCACCCCCGTCGACTTCGCCTACGCCATCCACACCGACGTCGGCCACCGCTGCATCGCCTGCCGCATCAACGGCGAACTCATGCCGCTGCGCACGGAGCTCGCCAACGGCGACCGGGTCGAGATCATCACCTCCTCCTACCCCAGCCCCAACCCCGCCTGGCTCAACTACGTGCGCACCGCCAAGGCCCGCGCCGAGATCCGCCACTTCCTGCGCCACCAGAAAAACGAGCAGGCCGTCTCGCTCGGCGAGCGCCTGCTCGACCAGGCGCTGCGCCCGCGCGGCCTCACGCTGGGGCAGATCAGCGTCTTCGCCTGGGACCGCCTCCTGCGCCAGCACACCGGCCGCAGCAAGAAACAACTCCTCGAAGACATCGGCCTGGGGCACCTCAACCCGGCGCAGATCGCCGAAGAGCTCACCCACGCGCAAGACCTCGAATCCGGCCGCCCCGGCGTGCTCAAGCCGCGCGCCTCCGGCCCCGTGCTCATCCGCGGCGACGAGGGGCAAGCCGTCGTCTTCGGCCGCTGCTGCCATCCGCTGCCCGGCGACCCCATCGTCGGGCTGCTCAGCAAAGGGCACGGCCTGGAGATCCACCGCCACGACTGCCCGCGCCTGCGCCGCCAGGGCGGCGACCGGCGCTGGATCGACGTCGACTGGGATCCCAACCGCCCCGAAACCACCCGCTTCGAAGTGGGGCTGCGCGTGCTCGCCCGCGACGCCGTCGGCATGCTCGCGCGCATCACCGCCGCCATCGCCGCCGAGCACGGACACATCCTCGCCGTGCAGATGGAAGCCCACCAGGGGTTGTATCTCGCCATCTCCTTCACCCTGCAAGTGGCCGACCGCATCCACCTTGCCCGCATCATGCGGGCGATCCGCCGCGTGCCCGAAGTCGTGCGCCTGCAACGCGGCTTCGACGCCCAAGGAAGCACCCCCCGGGCAGAGCCCTGAACCGCGCCACCCTTCCCAAGCCGCGCCAAGCCCATTACAATCGCGCACGCCCGACTCGACCCGAGGCACACCGGAGAGGAACGATGAACACGACCAACATGACGCAAGAAACCCTCGAAGACGACGACATCCCCACGGTGGAGGAGCTGCTGGCCATGCCCGAAGAGGACTACATGTCCCCGCGCCAGCTCAAGTTCTTCAAGAAACTGCTGCTCGAAGAAAAGCGCAGGCTGCTGGAAAAAGCCGCCGAGACCACGCAATCCCTCCAGCAGGAGAACGAAGTCACTCCCGACTGGACCGACCGCGCCACCATCGAGGAAGAACAGGCGCTGGAGCTGCGTGTGCGCGACCGCGAACGCAAGCTCATGAAGAAGATCGACGAAGCGCTTGAACGCATCGAGAAAGGCACCTACGGCTGGTGCGAAGAAACGGGCGAGCCGATCGGCCTCAAGCGCCTGCTCGCCCGTCCCACCGCCACCCTCTGCCTCGAAGCGCAGGAACGGCACGAGCGCCTTGAAAAGCTGCAAGGCGGCTGAGCCACTCCCTCCTTTCGTTCCCGACCCCCGCCGGAGAAACCGTTGGAGCTATTCCTGCACGACACGCTCACGCAAGACAAGCGCCGCTTCGAGCCGCTCGACCCCGCCCGGGTGACGATGTACGTCTGCGGCCCCACGGTCTACAACTACATCCACATCGGCAACGCCCGGCCGGTGGTCGTCTTCGACACCCTCTTCCGCCTGCTGCGGCTCTGCTACCCCCAGGTCGTCTACGCCCGCAACATCACCGACATCGACGACAAGATCAACGCCGCGGCCCAGGCCGAAGGTGTGCCCATCCGGGAGCTCGCCGAGCGCTACGCCCGCGCCTTCCACGAAGACATCGCCCAGCTCAACGCGCTCCCGCCCACGGTCGAGCCCTACGCCACCGACCACATCCCCCAGATCATCGCCCTCATCGAGCGGCTCATCGCCCGCGGCCACGCCTACGTCGCCGAAGAGCACGTGCTCTTCCACGTCCCCTCCGACCCCCACTACGGCATCCTCTCCAAGCGCAAGCGCGACGAGCTCATCGCCGGCGCCCGCGTCGAACCCGCCCCCTACAAGCGCGACCCGGCCGACTTCGTGCTGTGGAAACCCTCCCCGCCCGAACTCCCCGGCTGGGATAGCCCCTGGGGCCGCGGCCGTCCCGGCTGGCACATCGAATGCACCGCCATGATCGAGACCCACCTGGGCCAGACCATCGACATCCACGGCGGCGGGCAGGACCTCATCTTCCCCCACCACGAAAACGAGATCGCCCAAGGCACCTGCGCCCACGGCGGGCTCACCTACGCCCGCTACTGGGTGCACAACGGCTACCTCACCATTCACGGCGAGAAGATGTCCAAGTCGCTGGGCAACTTCCGCACCGTGCGCGAGCTGCTGGCGCGCTATCCTGGCGAAGTGCTGCGCTACGCCCTCCTCTCCGGCCACTACCGTAAACCGCTCGACTTCACCCCCGAGTTGCTGGAACAGTCGCTGCACGCGCTCGACCGGCTCTACACCACGCTCGCGCTCACCGAATCCGTCCCCGCCGCCCCGCTCGATCCCCAGGCCGCGGCCGAACGCCTCGGGCTCTCCCCCGAGCGGCGGGCCGCACTCGTGCCCGAAGCGCTGCCGCACGGGCTCGGCGCCGCGCCCGAATTCGTCGCCGCGCTCGCCGACGACCTCAACACCCCCCAGGCGCTGGCGCTCTTGCACGAAGCCGCCGCGCAGCTGCGCAAAGACCCGACCCCCGAGCGCAAGCGCGAATTCCTCGCCGCCGCCGAGCTCCTGGGGCTACTCGCCGACACGCCGCAGTCCTGGCGTCAGCGCCTGCCCGCCCAAGGGGAAGAAACGCTCAGCGAAGAACGCATCGAAGCGCTGATCGCCGAACGCGCCGCCGCCCGTCGCGACCGCGACTTCGCCCGGGCCGACGCCATCCGCGACGAGCTCAAGCGCGCCGGCATCCAGATCGAAGACACTCCCAGCGGCACCGTTTGGCGCCGCGCCCTCGCCTGAAGGAGTACCGTCATGTACGAATCCGAACACACCAAGTTCATCCGCGACTGGCTCGCCAAGCACCCCGAGCAGCTCGAAGAGCGCCGCAAAGGCCGGGCGCTGTGGTGGGACAAACCGCAGGACCCCGAGCTCACGGAACAATTCCGCCGCGCCGAGGTTCCAACGTATCCCTATTATTACGACGCCGACTCCGCCCATCACGCCTGAACTCATGCCCGAAGACGTCGCGACCGCCGCCCCGCTTGCCGAGCGCTACGTCCTCCTCGACCTGGAAACCACCGGCGCGCACCCCGAGCGCGACCGCATCACCGAGATCGCGCTGCTGCGCTTCGAAGGCGGCCGCCTCGTCGATCGCTGGCAAAGCCTCGTGCGCCCCGACGTCCCCATCCCCCCCCTCATCGAGCGGCTCGTCGGCATCACCAACGCCATGGTCGCCGACGCCCCCCCTTTCGAGTCGCTCGCCCCCGAACTGCTGCCGCGGCTCGCCGACGCCGTGCTCGTCGCCCACAACGCCCGCTTCGACTACGGCTTCCTGCGCCAGGCCTTTCGCCGCTGCGGGCTCACCTTCGAATCCCCGGTGCTGTGCACCGTCAAACTCTCGCGCGCCCTCTACCCGCAATACCACAAACACGGCCTCGACAGCCTGATCGAGCGCCACGGATTCATCTGCACCGCCCGCCACCGCGCCATGGGCGACGTCGAAGTGCTCGCCCAATTCCTCGACCTCGTGCGGCGCGAATTCCCTCCGGAAACGCTCTTGCTCGCCAAGCGCAAGGCCATGCAATGGCCCAGCCGCCCACCGGGGCTCGCTGACGGCGTGCTCGAATCCCTGCCGGACGTGCCCGGCGTCTACCTCATGTACGGGGAAAACGACCTGCCGCTCTACCTCGGCAAGAGCAAACGCCTGCGAAGCCGCGTGCTCGACCACTTCTCCCAGGCGCAGCACCACGGCACGGAAGCCGAGATCGCCCGGCAGGTCCGGCGCCTCGACTGGCTCGAAACCGCCGGCGAGCTCGAGGCGCTGCTCCTCGAAGCCGAGCTCGTCAAGCAGCTGCAGCCTCTCTACAACCGGCAGCTGCGCGCGCGCGGCGCCTGGGCCATCGAACCGCTCCCCGAACCCAGGCCGCGCGGCCCCGTGGTCGGCTACCGCAACCTCGCCGGCACCGACCCGGCCGAGTGGCTCGGCCGCGTCCACGGCCTTTTCCCCGAGCGCAAGCACGCGGAAAAGGCCCTACGCCAGATCGCCCGCGCCCACGCCCTCTGCCCGCAACGCCTGGGGCTGGAACCCATGCGCCGCGGCCCCTGCCTCGCGCATCAGATGAAACAATGCCTCGGCGCCTGCGCCGGCAAGGAACCGCCCGAAGTACACGACGCGCGCCTTCGCGCCGCGCTCGCCGCCCTTCCGCCTCGACCCTGGCCCTACGCCGCCGCGGTGCGCCTCACCGAATACGACCCCGAGCGCGAACGCCGCATGACGATCGTCGCCGACCGCTGGTGCCTCCTCACACGCTTCGACCACGAACCCACGCCCGAAGAACTCGCCGCCGCCCTCGAGCGCCCCCGCCGGTTCGATGCCGACCTCTACCGCATCCTGGCGCACGCCTTCGCCCTCACGGCCCCGCAGCCGCTCAGCTAGGCGATCCCATCTTGCCAGCCCCCTGCCGCTGCACCGCCTCCAGCCGCTGCAGCGCCTGATCCACTTCGCCCGTGGCCGCCCACAGCTCCACGATCGACCCCAGGAGCTCGAAGGCCGCGCTCACCCACTGCATCTGCACCTTGGCCAGATCCTGCTCCGCGTTCAGCACATCCACGTTGTTGCGCGTGCCCGCCTGCACCCCCTTGCGCGTGGCCGCGAGCGCCTGCTCCGCCGAGCGCGTTGCCTGATCGAGCGCCGTCACCCGCTCCAGGCCGAAGCGCACCCGAGAATACGCATTCGTCGTGGAGGTGACCAACTCGCGCCGCCGGCCGTCGAAGCGCGCCTGAGCCTCCTCACGCGCCGCCAGCGCCGCCCGCACCGAAGCGTTCACCCCGCCGCCCGAATACAGCGGAATCGACACCTGTACCGCCACGTTGGTGGAGAGATACTCCTCGCCGATCGTCGTCACGCTGTCGCTGCGTGAAAAGGTTCGGCTCGCCACCGCATCCACCGTCGGCAAATGCCCCGCCTTCTGCACCGCCACCTGTTTCTCGGCCGCATCGAGCTGCGCCTTGAGCGAAGCAAGCTCGGGGTTTTGCAGCATCGTCCGCTCGACCCATGCCGTCACCGGTTCCTGCAGCATGTCGCGCGCAAGGCCCCGCACCTCGGTGAAAGGGGTCAGCTCCTCTGGGTTCACCTCCTGTCCGATCAAGGCCGCCAGATCCTGCCGCCCCGTCTCGATCTGCCCCTGCCAATCGACCACGCTCGCCTGCGCCGAATCCAGGCGCGCCTGAGCCTCCTCGATCTCGATGCGCGTTCCCTGACCCGTCTCGAAGGCCCGCTGCGCCTGGCGCAAGACCTCCGTATAGCGCGCCACGTCCTGCTCGGCCACTTTCAGCTGCGTGCGCGCCTCCAGCAGCGCCAGATAGGCTTTGGCCACGCGCGACAAGAGCGTGGCCGTCTCGGCCTCCATCCCGCGCGCACTCGCTTCCGCCAGGCTCTGGGCCCGATCCCAGCTGCGCCATTCGGCCGGACGATAGAGCCCCTGGCGCACCTGCAGCGCCCAGTTCTTCGTATCCGGCTCATCGTATTGCGACGGATAGGGCCCAGACAAATATTTGGTGTGCGTATATTGCTTCCCGCGCGCCGCCGCCGCCGACACCTGCGGCAGCAGCCGCGAGCGCGCCACGTCCACCCCCGCTTCGTCCTGCGCGGCGCGAGATCCTGCAATCTTCACCCGCGCGTCGTAGTCTTTCGCCAGGCGGAACGCCTCGGCGAAATCCAGCGCCCACGCCGGCAGCGCGCACGCCCCGCTCAACAATCCTGCCACCAACCAACGTACCCGCATGGCTCACTGCTCCGTCAAGGCCTGATGGAATCGCCGCAGCAGCGGATCGACCAGATAATGCAGGAAGGTACGCTCGCCCGTCTTGATCACCACGCTCACCGGCATGCCCGGCTGCAGCAGGCGGTTGCCCAGGGTCTCTCTGCCCTTGTCGGTGAGCCGCACCCGCGCCAGATAATGCGGCGGCACGTTCGGATCCTTGTCGACCACGAGGTCCGCCGACACCGACACCACCTCCCCTTCCAGCGGATGCGGCAGCTCCTTGCTGAAGTTCTGCAGCATCACGTCGGCCTTCAGCCCCTGATGCACGTGCTCGATCAAATGCGCCGGCACGCGCACCTCGAATTCCAGCCGTTCGTCGGCCGGAATGATCTCCATGAGCGGCTCGCCCGGGCGCACCACCCCACCCACCGTATGCACCGCCAGCGCGTTCACGTACCCATCCACCGGCGCCTTGATCACCGTGCGCGTGAGCTCCTCGCGCAAGGCGCGCCGCTTCTCGTCGAGCACCGCCACCTGCTTGGCCACTTCGGCGAGCTGCGACTCCACCTCCTTGCGATACTCCTCGCGCCGCTGCGCCGCCCGTAAGCGCGCCTCGTCGGCCTGACGCTGTGACAGATCGAGCCGCGCCTGCAGATCCAGCGCCTGTCGCTCCAAATCGAGCCGCTGCGACTGTGGCGCATAGCCCTCCGCCGCCAGCGACCGGATCCCCTTGAGCTGCTCCTGCAGCAAGGTGAGCTGCTCGCGCTTGGAGGCCGCATCCTGGCTGTAGGTGCGCACCTGCTCCTCGAACACGCGCAGGTCACTCGCCAGGGACGAGCGCCGCGCCGCGAAGAGATCGCGCTGCAGCGCCATCTGCCGTCCCGCCTCCGGATCCGTCTTCGCCGCCTCGATCAGCTCCTCGGGAAAGCGGATCGTGCTCGCATCGGCCCGCTCCGCCTCCAGCCGCGCCTTCATCGCCATGAGCGAGAGATACTCCTTGTTCGCGCTCTCGTACTGGGCCGAAGCCGTGGTCTCGTCGAGCACCACCAGGGGGTCGCCCGCGCGCACGAACTGCATGTCGCGCACCAGGATCTCCTTCACGATCCCGCCGGAGAGGTGCGCCACCGTCTTGCGCTTGGATTCGACGATCGTCACCCCTGCCGCCGGCACCCCCGCATCGAGCGGCGCAAGCGCCGCCCAGGCGAAGAACCCGCCCACCAGCACCAGCAGGATCAGCATCCCAATGCGCAGGAAACGCTTCGCCTCGTGCGGCAGGTGCTCCTCGGCCACCACCACCGGCGCGATCGCCCCGTCGATGGTGAGCTCCTTGCCCGCCGGCCCCGTCAACAACTTCTCGTCACTCATCACCGTTCATCCCTGAACCTGTATTCCCTTTCCGAAAAAACCCGCTCACGCCGGCGCCACCGCCTGCCCGCCCTGTTGCTGCTGTGCCGCCGCGGCCTGCGCCTGCTGCGCCGCCCGCTGCAGCGCTGCCAGCACCTCGTCGCGCGGCCCGTAGGCCTGCACCACGCCGTCGCGCATCACCAGCAGCCGGTCCACCGCCGCCAGCACGCTCGTGCGGTGCGTGATCACCACCACCGTCTTGCCCTGCGCCTTGAGCCGCAGCAGCGCCTGAACCAGCGCCGCCTCGCCCACGTCGTCCAGGTTCGAGTTCGGCTCGTCGAGTACGATCAGGCGCACGTCACCGTACAAGGCCCGCGCCAGACCCACGCGCTGGCGCTGTCCGCCCGAGAGCACCGCCCCGCCCGCGCCGATCGGCGTGTCGTAGCCCTGCGGAAAGCGCAGGATCATCTCGTGCACCCCCGCCGCCTGCGCCGCCGCCACCACCAAGGGCGCCTCGATCGACCCGAAGCGCGCGATGTTCTCCGCGATCGTCCCGTCGAAGAGTTCGATGTCCTGCGGCAGATAGCCCAGATACCTTCCCAGCTCCGCCTTGTCCCACGATGAAACGTCCGCCCCGTCCAGGCGCACCTTCCCCGCCTGCGGCGTCCACACCCCCACCAGCGCCCGCGCGAGCGTCGATTTGCCCGAACCGCTCGGCCCGATCACCCCCACGATCGCCCCGGTGGGAATGGCGAAACTCACCCCGCGCAGCACCGGCACGGTGCCGCCGGGCGGCGTGAGCACCACCCCTTCCACCACCACCTCGCCCTTGGGCGCGGGCAGCGACATGCGCGGCGGCCGCGCCGGAAAGGCCGCCAGCAGCTGCCCCAGCCGGTCATAAGCGAGCCGCGCCTGCACGAAGCCCTTCCAGTTGCCGATCAGCTGATCGATCGGCGCAAGCGCCCGCCCCATCAGGATCGAACCCACGATCATCCCCCCGGGCGAGAGCTCGTTCTTGATCGCCAGCCACGCCCCCAGCCCCAGGATCAGCGACTGCGACGTCACCCGGACGAACTTCGTCACCGACGAAATCAAGCCCGCTCGGTCGCTCGCCACCGCCTGCAGCACCAGATGCTGCACGTGCTTCTTCTTCCACCGGTCGCGCAGCGCCGGCAGCATCCCCAGCGCCTCCACCACCTCGGCGTTCGCCAGATTGTTGTGCGCGAAATTCGTCGCCTCGTTGGCGTACTTGTTCGCCTCCGCCAGGGGCTTCTGCGTCGCCATCTCGGTCACCGCCGTGAGCGCCACCAGGATGAGCGCCGCGCCCACCGAGAACCAGCCGATCAGCGGATGCATCAGGAAAATCACCGCCAGATAGATGGGAAACCACGGCGCGTCGAACAGCACGAACGGCCCGTTTCCGGTCATGAACTGGCGCAGCTGGGTGAGGTCCGTGAGCGCCTGCCGCGCGTTCCCGCCGCGGCGCAGCGTCGCCTCGAACGCCGCGTCGAACACCCGGTCGTTCAGTTTCGCCTCCATGGCCGCCCCCACGCGCACCAGCACCCGCGAGCGCACGAACTCGATCGCCGCCATCACCAGGAAGAGCGCGACCACCAGGATCGTGAGCATCAAGAGCGTCGTCTCGTTGCGGCTGTTGAGCACCCGGTCGTACACCTGCAGCATGTAGAGCGGCGCGGTGAGCTGCAGCAGGTTGATCACGAACGAAAACGCCCCGACCCCAAAGAAAAACGGGCGCATCGAGCGCAGTATTTCCCTCATTTCAGCAAACTGCATTCGATCCTTATCCACGGTCATCACATCCCATGTCGGTTGAACGGTCTCTCGTGCGCAGGGCAATATGATATATCGCTACCAGGTGAGTAGGGCGGGAGTAGCACGGGCTCCTCCCACCCAGGAGATTCCTCATATCAATGCAAAATGGATAAAAATTTATGGTTCTAGACTACATTGGACGAGAAGTCTGTCGCTGCAGAATCTCCAAGAGTCGCCGCACTTGCGCGTTGTCCGGAGCGATCTGCTGCGCTTTCCGGGCATCGCTGAGCGCCGCTTCGGTTCTTCCTTGGCGGGCCGACAACAGGGCTCTCAGACTCAGCAACTGGGCATCTTCCTCCACCGCGGGGCCAAATGCCGCCAGCCGACGTTCTGCCTCTTCGAACCGACCGGCCCGACCCAGCGCATCGATCCAGAGGATTTTCAGCTCGCGCGGCAACTCTCCCACGGCAGACCAGCGCGTCAGGAGATCGGCGGCTTCAGCGGGTCGATCGAGTCGAATCAGGGATCGAGCATAGGCGCGCAGCACCGTGGTCACCACGGAGTCATCCAAACGGCGTGGCAGGCGGGCGAGATCGGAACCAAAGGACGACTCGGCCAAGCGGAGAGATTCGTCATACTGGCCGACATCGGAAGCCAAGTCGATGGCAAGCGCCACGAGGTTCGTCCGTGACACACGGAAGCTCGGATCGATCGACGCCTGCAGTGCCGCCCGAACCTCACGCCAGGCACCCGCCAAGTCGCCGGCCGCCTTGCGCGAGAGGGCGAGGTAATATTCGGTCACTCCAGGAGGACCGTTGAGCCGGCGCGCCTGCTCGAAATCCTGCAAGGCCCCCGTGGCGTCGCCCTCTTTCAATCGAGCGATGCCGCGATTGAGGAGCGGCCGCCACGCGGCATAATGGCGTGGATCGCTCCACGCCGTAGCCGGCAAGGCTTTTACCGCTTGGTCCCACAACGCCAGCGGCGAGCGGAAAGTCTGCGCATGCCAGACGGCGGCAAGGAACACGATCGCAAGATAGACGGCAACGACCGGACCCAGCCAGCACGCGGCAAACGCAGGCCAACGATGGCGTATCCAAGCCAAACCGCCCACCGCGACGAAAGGAAGTCCGGTCGCCCACCAGTAGCTGCGGTAGAGGACGACGGGGTCGAGGATGCGATAGACGGTGAATTCGATGAGAAAAGAGGTGGCAAACCACGCGAGCCCCAGCGCCAGCCAGCGCTTCGCTGCATCCCTGCCACGGGCGAGGTAACCCCACGAGCCGATGAGCACCAAGAGATAGCCAACGAAGGCGACGATACCAATAGCATCATATGGATTGACCGACAGCGCCGGACGCAAATCGATCGACATACGCCATACATCTGGAACCAACCAGACGTAGAGGTAGAAAAAAAACGCCTTCGCTTCCAGCAGGATCGACAGCCACCACAGAAGCCCCGACGGCCGATCGGTGATCTGGGCGAGGGACTCGAGAATCCACGGCGGGACTTGGCTCTCGCCATGGACGAAATACGCCCACAGTGCCCCACGAAACACGAACCAGACGAGGGCTGCAGCCGCGAGCAATAGCGCCACCAAGACGAGGAAAGCGCGCAAATCGAGCGCACGCCCGTCGGGTCGCTGCGAAGCCCGATGCACGAGGTAGAGCATGCCGAATCCGGCCGCAGCCGTAATTGCCTGCTCCTTGGAGAAAACGGCAGCGACATAAGCGGCCACGGCGAGCAACATGAAAAGCCCCCGTAGCAGCAAGGCTCGCGAACGCTCCAACGACGAAACGAAGAAGAGGTAGGAGAGCAGCGCAAACGTCGTCGCCATCACGATCGAACGCTGCTGCAGGTACGCCACGGCGTAGAGGGAGACGGGCGAGAGAGCGAACCATGCCACGGCGGCAGCCGGCCCCCAGGAAGGAACCGACTCGCGCGACGCTTCCCGTCGCGAAACCGATCGCACCAGGGCATAGAGCAACAGGGCGTTGGCGACGTGCAGCCCCAGGTCAAAGAGACGCTGCGCCAGCACCGATCCCGGCGCCAGCGCATCGACGAAATGAAACGCCGCATAGGAAAGGAAGCGCTTTCCGCCCACGACGTAGGGGATGAACTGCCAACGAGCGACGTCATCGAATAAATTGATGTCGTCGAAGAAGGGAGGGGTGTGTAACGTCACCCCATAGACCGCCAGCAGCCCCACGACCAATCCCAGCAGCGGAGCCCAACGGCGAACCGGGTTGAGTACGAACATCATTGCTCCTCGATCAGCTCATGCATCGTCTCGCGACCTATGAATAATGCACGACGTCGCGGATCGCTGCAATCGGCCAGGATCTGACAGATAACGAAGGGACGCCTCGAAAAATCGAGGCGCACGGAGAATAGCAAGACGACCAGAACGCAGGATGTAAGACAAACCGCTGAGAGAGGGGACGAGCGCCACGCCCCTCAGCCGAGGGCGACCCGTCGTTGCCCCACCGTCGGGCGCGCAAGCGATACCACCGTCCCTTTCATGCCGAGACGGTGCGCAAACTCGGAAAACAGGCGATCGAGCTCTTCCCCGTCCGGTTGCTGCGCCACGACGAGCGTGATTTCACGCGCCAGCGCCTCGTCGCGTCGCGCAATGGCCTGTTCCAGCAACCGCACCCAGGCATGAAGCCGATCGGCGTCGATCCAAGGTTCATCCGCACGGCGGATCTTGGGGTGACGCGTGGGCTGCACGTTCGCGCCGATCACCAGCTCTTCGTGCAGCTTCTCTCCTGGACGCAGACCCGTGAAGACGATCTCGATGTCGCCGTCGGGATGCGCCGCATCGCGCAGCGACAAGCCCGCCAAGGTGATCAACTTGCGCGCGAGGTCGAGAATCGAAACCGGCTCTCCCATGTCGAGCAAGAAAACCTCTCCCCCTTCGGCAAGGCTGCTTGCCTGCAACACGAGTTCCACCGCCTCATGGATCGACATGAAGTAGCGCGTCACCTCGGGGTGCGTGACCGTGATGGGGCCGCCGCGCTCGATCTGGCGCTTGAAGAGCGGCACCACCGAACCCGAAGACCCCAGAACGTTGCCGAAGCGCACCATACTGAATCGACAGGGAAGCCGTTCCTGGAGGCAGCGATGAGCGGCTGCCAGTACCAACAGCTCCGACCAACGCTTCGTCGCACCCATCACGTTCGTCGGATGCACCGCCTTGTCGCTGGAGATCAATACGAACCGCTCGATACCCTCGGCAAGCGCCGCCTCGACGAGCGCTTTGGAGCCGAGTACGTTGTTGCGTATCCCCTGCAAGGCATTCTGCTCGACCAAGGGGACGTGCTTGTAAGCGGCAGCGTGAAAGATCGTGGTGATGCCGTGACGCTGGATGAGGTCGCGCAACCAATCGCGATCCTCGATGCTGCCTAAGGCGGGCACCAGATCGGAGAAACCGAGCTCCAGTAACGCCTGCTGCACACGGTAGAGCGCGTATTCGTTGATTTCGACGAGCACGAGACGCACCGGATCGAGCAGGGCGATCTGCCGGCACAGTTCCGAGCCGATGGAACCGCCTGCGCCCGTGACCATCACTACCCTGCCGCTCACCGACTCCCGCATCAGCTCCATGTCGGGCACCACGCCATCGCGCCCAAGGAGATCGCCCACATCCACTTCACGCACGATGCGCGGCAGATAACGGCCCGCGGTGAAATCAGCCACCGGCGGCATCACCCGCACGCGCAGGTTGAACCGCTGCAACGCCTCGACCACGCGCTTGCGCTGCAGCTCGGAGGCCTGCGGTAGGGCGACGATGGCGTCGCGAATCTCGTAGCGACTCACGAGCATGCCGAGTGAATCCATGCCGAAGACGCGAACCCCCCCGATCTCCTTGCCGATCACCAAAGGATCCTCGTCGAGGAAGGCCGCCGGAAAGAATTCCTTGCCCTGACGCAACGCCGAGACGAGCTGCCAGCCCGCGTCGTTCGCACCGAAGATGAGCACCTGGCGGCCGCCGAACTGACGACGCAGCGGCCACCACAGCACCCAACGGGCGATGAACCGAGATCCTCCCACCCCGACGAGCGCAAAGGTCCAAAAGAGGATCACCGCCACGGCAAGCTGCTGCGCGCCGTGATCGGTAAAGATTTCCCGCACCGCAAGGCCCCAAAGAACGGAAGCCACCGTGACCGCCTTGGTGATCGCCCACAAGGCGTGGTCGCTGATGTAACGGATGATTGCCCGGTAGAGGCCACACCAGGCGAAGATGGGCAGCGCGATCACGATCGCTATGAGCACGGCCAAAATCGCGCGACCCCAAGCGACGTCGCCGAAAGCCAGACTCGTGGCCGCGGTAACCATCACGGCGAGCGCCACCGAATCGCCCACGGCCATCAACCACCGTTTTCCCATCGGCGAGAGCGCCGATAGCAGATTCACCAGGTGGCTCATTCCCATGTTCTTCCCGCCCCTGCAAGAAAAGCTGCAGCCGACAATACTCCGAGCACCCCGACAGCCAGTAACGCCGACGGTTCGACGCCCCGCCAGCGCAGCAAGGCCAGCAACACGAGCAAGAGCCCATCGAGGAGCCAAAGCCCCAGTAAAACCGGACGATGCCCCCCCCAGCGGCGCGCCAGGCGCTGATACGCATGCAAGCGGTGCGGCAACCAAAAGCGTTCGCCCCGGAGCACACGCCGCAGCAACGTCACCCCGGCATCGGCCACGAAAGGGGAAGCCATGATCAACCATGCCGGCACGGCCTCCCACCCCTGTCGCGACATACCCCCAAGCAGCAAGGAAAACGTGAGGGCCCCCAAAAAGAGACTGCCGCAATCCCCCATGAAGATCCGCGCGGGCGGACGGTTCCACACAAAGAACCCCAAGCCGGCCGCCAACACGCACCATGCCACCGGCGCATCTGCCCGCAAACCGATCGACACGAGACTGCCGAGGGCGAGGAACATCGCCTCCGAGACCGCGAACCCGTCTAGTCCGTCCATGAAATTGAATGCATTGTACCAGCCCACGCCAACCGACACGAGCAGCACGGTCGTCGAGAGCGGCAGGTCGGGCAACCACAGTCGCACCGACACCACAGCCACCGCCAGCTGGGCCGCCAGACGCCAGCCGATCCTCAAGCCACGGCGATCATCGACTAGTCCCACCACAGCAAGGAACGAGGCTGCAACGAGCGTCGCTACCCAGCGACCATTCACCGGCAACCCCAAGCCCATGGCGGTAAGCACCCCCGCCCACACGCCGGCGACGATGCCGACGCCCCCGCCGCGCGGGCGCACTGCGGCGTGCATCGAGCGCTCGTTGGGCACATCCACGAACCCCCAGACGGCAGCGTGCGCCAGGAAGACCTTCGTTGCTGCCCAAGAGACCAGCAGCGCCACGACGAACGCCACGGCTAGGCTCATGCCCCCTCCGAAGGTAGCCGGAAAGAGCCCGGCACCAACCCCACGACGGGCCACAGCGGCGGCTCACCCTGCAGCAAATCCTCTTCGGTGCGGCGGAACATGGCTGCCCGCAGACCGAATCGCGGCAAGACGAACGAGCCTGCCGCCAGCAAGGCACGCCAGGGTCGTCGGCAAAGGCGGACGAAGCGCACCCGACGCCCGCAGGCGCCGGCGATGCGCTCCACCATACAGCGAAAGGACAGGACTTCCCCACCGCCGGCGCTGAAGGTGCCGCTCACGGAAGGATCACGCACCAAGACCGCCAGGGCAGCGGCCAAATCTTCCACCCGCACCGGTTGGCGCAAGCCTGCCCCCTCCGACCACACCGGACACCACGGTATTCGCCGCAGCCAGGCCGCGAGGCGCGACACATTGCGATCCCCTGGGCCGTAGATCATGGTCGGTCGCACCACCGCCAGAGACACCCCGCGCGCTTCGGCCCAGGCGCGCCAAGCCGCCTCGCCCTGCGCCAGACGCTGCGCGAGAGCGCGCTCGACCGGATCGAGGCTCTCCGCTTTCGAGATCACGCTCATGGAAGAAAGCACCACCACGCGCCGTGGCGAAAAGGCGTCCAGGCGCGGCGTCACGTCCGGCGCCGACCACACGGGCGCGCAGACCACCCAGTCGAGAGGCGGCACATCAGCGGCGAGCCCCCCCGAGCGCGACCACGGCGCCACACGGATCCCCTGACCCTGCAACGCGCGCGCCAGATGCCGCGCAACGAAACTCCCCGCCCCGACCACGCCGACCATGCCGGGACCGCTTTCACGCCTCACGAACCATGCCCTGCCCGTTTGATACAAGCCAGCAGAAAATGCCCCGCGATGCCGAGCGCCACCACGGGAGCGAACACGCTCCCCCAGCCGGAGCGCCCCTCGTACTTGCGGTAGAACCGCCACATTCCGCGGTGTTTGTGCCACTCCACGAACCACGGTCGGCTGCGGCTGCAGACCCCCTTCTCGTGGAGCACCGACACCGCCGGATCGAACACCACCCGCCAGCCGGCGAGCCAGAAACGGCGGCACCAGTCCAGGTCCTCGCAATGGAGGAAGAACCCTTCGTCCCACACCCCCACGGCGGCACAGGCATCGCGCCGCACCGCCATGCAGGCGCCGGAGATGGCCGGCACGTCGATGGGCGAGGACACGGCCTCGCCGCCGGGCATCCCCGAAGGCCGGCGTCCGATCATACGCCGCAGGCCCGCGAGCACCCCGGGGAATTCCCTGCGTCCGCCCCACTGCTCGCGCCCATCCGGCCCCACCAGGCGAGGACCCACCATGCCGATCTTCGGGTCGGACTGCAAGGTGGCACACAATCGCGCCACCGCGCCTTCGGGCAGCACGCAGTCGGGATTGACGAAGAGAACCACTTCCGCGGGCAAGGCCACCAGCCCCTGGTTGCAGGCGGCGGCAAAGCCGCGATTCTCGGAATTTCGGATCAGCACGAGCGAAGAAAGATCCACCCCCGCCGCGGCCAGGCGCTGCTGCGCCGGCTCACGGGAGGCATTATCCACCACCACGATCGCGTCGACCTGACCCTGCAGCGAACGCACGCACGCCCCGAGCGCCGGGCCGGAGTCGTAGTCGACGACGATGGCGGCGCGAAGCATCCCTCCGACATGCATATCAGTTGCACGTATCCTTGGTCGAATCCCCCGTCAACCAGGGCTGCCCCAGTACCACCGTTGCCACGTCCCAAGCCTCCCAGGTGGCGGAATTGCCGAAATCGAGCGTGGGGCTAGTCCTGTCGGCAATGATACCGACGATCTGCCACGTCCCCTTGGGTACGCCGTCGAGACCGAGATTGGCCATGACCAGATTCTCCGTTACCTTGCCGGAGGGATTGAGCTCACGCGGCAGATAGATCATGTCCGTCTTGTGCGTCGTCAAGTCATTGATGGATTCGATAGGCTCGAACGCCAACCAGCCGCTACTCAGCGGCTGACGGATCCCAACTTGATACTGTAAAATGCCGTTACCATCATTTGGAGTAAATATGAGGACATAGACGTCGCGCATGGTCTCCGGCTTGGCTGGGTTGCCTGCGTCGTAAGTCATGGTAAAAGTGACCGCATCGATTTTCGCCGCATCGCAAGGAGTGAATTTCGTGTTGCTCGGTTGCGTCGCCGTGAGCTTTTCCGCCGCCGAACCCTTCGGAAAGGTCGGTACGATCTTCATCGAATATTTATAAGAAGAGGCACCCGCCGCTTGCGCGAACGCATCACTGACAAGCCCACCGCTGACCATGACGATCGCCGCAGCGACCCAGATCCGCAGTCCCTTGCTTTGCATGACACACCTCCAGTCGTAGATTTCCCTGCACCCCGAAACGGCCACCCTGGCCACCACCCTTCGGTACGATGACATTATAGCCATCCTCGCACCCGGTTCCATCGACCGAATACGCCCGGGAGCATCGCCCAATTTCGGAAACCTGCCCCTCTCTGCTAGAATCGCGCCGATGAGCGACGCGAGCCCCATGCCACTCCCATCCGACCTCCAGGAGGATCGTCCTCCGCACGCCTCCATCCTCATCCCCGTGAAGAACGGCGGCGAGCGCTTCGGCACCGTGCTCGCGGCGGTGGCACAGCAGCGCACCGACTGGCCCTTCGAGCTCATCGTGGTCGATTCGGGCTCCACCGACGGCTCGCAAGACCTCGCCCGCCGCCATGGAGCACGGCTCATCGAAATCCCGCCGGCCGAATTCGGGCACGGACGCACGCGCAACCTCGCTGCACAGCTCGCCCGGGGCGAATTCCTCGTCTTCCTCACGCACGATGCCGTGCCGGCGCACGATCGTTGGCTGCAAAACCTGGTCGATGCGTGCGCCATGAGCGAGGATTGCGCCGGCGCCTTCGGCCCCCACCTCGCGCACCCCGAGGCGCGGCACGTCACGCGCCGGGAGCTCGCCGAGCATTTCGCCGGTTTCGGCACCGAGCGGCGGCTCTTTCGCCTAGAGGACCCACAGCGCTACCGCGCCGACGAAGGGCTGCGCCAGTTCCTGCACTTCTTCTCCAGCAACAACGCCTGCCTGCGCCGCAGCGTGTGGACGCGCTACCCTTTGCCCGACGTCGATTTCGCCGAAGACCAGACGTGGGCGAAAACCGTGATCGAAGCCGGCTTTGCCAAAGCCTACGCGCCCGATGCGCCGGTGTACCACTCGCACGACTTCGGTGTCTGGGAGACCCTGCAGCGCAACTTCGACGAAGCGAGCGCCTTCCGTCGCCATTTCGGCTATCGTCTGCAGCCCAGCCTGGGGCACGCTTTGCTCGTGGCCGGAAAGCTCGCCAGGCGCGATGCCGCCTGGCTCGCTGAAACGGGGCTCTCCGGCCCCGCCCTGTGGCGCCAGGCGTTCGGCATGGCCCGCATCGAGCTCGCCCGGGTGCTCGGCCACTACTTCGGCACCCATTGCGAGCGTTGGCCGAGGCGCCTCGGGCGGCTACTGTCGCGCGACCAGCGCCTGCAGCGCCTCACCTCCGATCCCCACTTCTCACGATGAACCGTCTCGATTTCTGGATCCGCATCTTCGCGCGAAAAGTGGCCGATCACGGCCTCGTGGGCGCGCTGCGGCTTGCCTGGCAGCGGCTGCTCGGCCGCCGGAACACGCAAACGCCCACCACGCTGCCCACGCCCGACGAAGTCACCGCCTACTACGGCCGCATCCTCGACCTCGACCCGCCGCCTCCGCCCGCGCCGCTACCCATAGAAAAGGACACCATCGGCTGGCTCATCCCCCCTTTCCTGCCGGGAAGCGGTGGGCACACCACCATCTTCCGCCTGATCGCCATGCTCGAGCGACGCGGGTACCGCCACCGCATCCATCTCACCGAACCGGGCCAGTTCACCTCCCCCGAGCAGGTCAAAAAAACCATCGACCGGCACTTCTTCCCTCTGCAGGCCGAAGTCGTCTTCCCCACCACGAGCTACCCGCCCTACGAATTCTTCTTTGCCACCTCCTGGGATTCCGCCTACCGTGTGGCGCACAGCCCGGCGCAGCACAAGCTCTATTTCGTGCAGGATTACGAACCCTGGTTCTATCCCGTGGGGAGCCATTACCACTTCGCCGAGCGCACCTATCGCCTGGGCTTGAAGGGCATCACCGCCGGCGACTGGCTTGCCTCCCTGCTGCATGAGCGCTACGGCATGGACACCTGCGCCTTCCCCTTCTCCTGCGACAAGGACATCTACCATCCCGAAGCGACGGAACGCGAACGCCGCAGGGTGTTTTTCTATGCGCGTAACGTCACCCCGCGCCGCGGCTTCGAGCTGGGGCTGCTCGCGCTCGAACGCCTGCACCGGCGCCACCCCGATGTCGAATTCATCCTTGCCGGCTGGCCCTGCGAACGCTATCGGCTCCCCTTCCCCTACCGGGACATCGGCGTCGTTCCGCCACGCGAGCTCGCTTGGTGGATCGCCCGCTGCGATGCCGCACTCGTGCTTTCGCTCTCCAACCTCTCGCTCATGCCGCTCGAAATCATGGCCTGCGGCTGCCCGCTGGTGTGCAACGGCGGACCCAACAACGAATGGCTGCTACGCCACGAAGAGAACGCCCTGCTCGCCGAACCCGAGCCGCAGGCGCTCGCTACCGCGCTCGCCCGCCTGCTCGAAGATCCCGAACTGCGCGAGCGTCTCATCGCCAACGGCCTGGCCTGCGCCGCCGCCACCGATTGGGAACAGGCGGGCGAGGCCGTGGCCTCGGCTCTGGAGCGCCTACGCGCGGGACAACCCCTTTCTCTGCGCCCATGAACCGCTGGTGGCTACTGCTGCGCTTCTGGCTCGCGCGCGACCTAAAAACTCGCTACGCCGGCTCGACGCTAGGGCTGGCGTGGGCAGTGCTGCAGCCGCTCGCCACCATGACCATGTTCTACGTGCTCTTCGCCCACATCTTTCGCGTGCGCGTGCCCGAACTCGCGGCCGAGACGGGCTACCTCTACTATCTCCTCGCCGGGCTGCTGCCCTGGCTCACCAGTGCCGAAGCGCTCGGGCGCGGCACGGGCGTGCTCGTCGCCCATGAAGATTTCCTGCGCAAGCAGGCGTTTCCGGTAGAAATCCTGCCCGTGGTTGCCGTGGTCTCGGCCTGGGTGCCACAAATCGTGGGGACCCTCGTACTCGCGGGACTACTCGCGCTCGCCGGTCTCGGTCCCCACACCGGCTGGCTCGCCCTGCCCCTGCTGTGGCTCGCGCAAACCGTCATCCTGCTCGGCGCGGTCATGCTCGCCGCCATCACCAACTACGTCGTGCGCGACCTTTCCTCCGCCCTGCCCTTCGTGCTGCAGGTGCTCTTCTACGCCGCGCCCATCGTCTATCCGCTCGCCACCGTACCCGAAGCCTGGCGCCCCTTCTTTCTGCTCAACCCCTTCGCCTGCCTCGTGATGGCGCAGCAGCACGCCTGGCTCGGTACCGCCGTGCCACCGGGGCTAGGGCTTGCGCTCCTTGCCTGGAGCGCACTGCTGGGCGCTGGCGGCATCGCGCTCTTTCGCGCCCTCAAGCCCGCCCTGGGAGAAGCGCTGTGAGCCCCGCTCTGCGCTTCGAGCGCGTGTGCAAGCACTACCGGCTCTACGCGCACCCGCGCGACCGCCTGCTCGAGCTCCTCGCCCGGCGGCCACGCCACCGGCTGCACGTCGCCCTCGAGCAGATCGACTTCAGCGTGGCTCGCGGTGAAACCTTCGGCCTGGTGGGCGAGAATGGCGCCGGCAAGAGCACGCTGCTCAAGCTCGCCGCCGGCACCATCGGCCCCACGTCCGGGCGCATCGAACGCCACGGCAGCGTGGCGGCGCTGCTCGAACTGGGCGCCGGTTTTCATCCCGAGGAATCCGGCCACGACAACGTGCGCTTCATGGCCGCGCTCAACGGCATTCCCCGCGAAGCCTTCGAGGACTACCACCGACGGGTGATCGAATTCAGCGAACTCGACGAGACCACGCTGGCCCGCCCGGTAAAGACTTACTCTTCCGGCATGTTCATGCGGCTCGCTTTCTCCGCCGCCACCGCCCTGGAGCCGGAAATCCTCATCATCGACGAAGCCCTGTCGGTGGGCGACATGCACTTCCAGAAAAAAAGCCTGGATCGCATCCTCGCCCTGCGCGATGCTGGCGCCACGGTACTCTTTTGCTCGCACAATCTCTACCAGGTACGCAGCCTGTGCCGGCGCGCCGCCTGGATCCACCGCGGTCGCATCGCCGAGATCGGCGACACCGAACCGGTGGTCACCGCCTACGAAGCCCACGAACGGCGCAAGAGCGCCCCTACCGCCGTCCCCGCCGCGTCCCCAACAAACCCTTCCTCCGCCCCCCCTGCCGCTGCGGGCGAAGTGAAGTTTCGCGCGCTGCAGCTCGAGACCGCCGACGGCTTCGATCCCGCCTTCGTCGAATCCTTTCAAGACCTCACGGTGGAGCTCACGGTGGAAGCGCTGAGCGAGCGCCCCTTCCACGTGGGACTGGCGCTGGTGCGCAACGACCGCGACAACGTCTTTGGCACCAGCACCCACTTCCGTGACCCGAGCACGCCGCTTTCCGGCCGCGGCGAGCACCGTTTGCGGCTGCGCTTTCCGCAGCTACCGCTGCTCTCCGGCGAATACCTCTGGAGCGTGTACGTGCTCGACGACACCGGTCTGCAAGTGCTCGACATGGCCGAGTGCATCCACCCCTTCAAGATCCTCAACCGCGGCTGCCGCGATTTCGGTCTCGTCCGGCTGCCTTACGAATGGGAGCTGGTGGCGTGAGCCCACGAAACTGGCGGCTCGATCTCGCCTTCCCCTGGCTCGCCCGCTTGCCCGGTAGCCTACCCTGGTGGCTCGCGCCCCTCGTCGGCCACCTGGACACTGCAGCCGCCGAAGGGGCACGCCACGCCCTCGTCACCGCCTTCGGACGCGTATTCCCCCAATCATCCCCGCAACAGCGCCACGAATGGGCCGAGCGCCACCTGGCCATGCAGGCCCGCGAAACCTTGGATGCCTGCGCCTTCCCCCGACTGCACGCACAGCGCGGCATGCGCATCACCCTCGAAGGAGAAGCGCACTACCGCGCCGCGCTCGCCCGTGGCCGGGGCGTCATCCTCGTGCTCGCCCACTACGGGCGACTGCTCACCGCCCCCGTGGCACTCGCCGCGCGCGGTCATCGGCTGAGCATGGTCACCATGCCGGTGCTCGACAACCCCGACCTTCCACCCGCGATGCGCCGTTTCTTGACCAAAAAAGTCGCCACCTTCGGGCGCATCATCGGCGGCGAATGGATCAGCACCGACCGGCCACTGCTGCCCGTGCGCCGCGACCTCGCCCGAGGCGGCGCCTGGATCATCCTCGCCGATGCCTGGAGCCCCACCTTCGCCCGCCTGCGCGCCCATCCTTTTCTCGGCGGCAGCCTGAGCCTGCCCACCGGCATCGAACGACTCGCCGCGGCCACCGGCGCCGCGCTGATCTACGGTGCCACCTACGAGGAATCCCCCCGCCACCTACACGTGCAGCTACGCGCACTACCCGAAAACCCTGCCGAAGCCCTCGGCGCCGCCGTGGCCCAGCTGGAAACCGACGTGCGCGAACGCCCTTGGGACTGGTGGCACTGGGGCTTGCTGGAGTATATTTGGCATTCCGAGCCACCTTCGCAGGAATGAAAACTTCATGACGCTGCCCGAGCGCTACGACTATGCCTTCGACCCCGAGGGGGACAGCCTTCCCGCCAAGGTCGTGCGGCGCGTTCCGGCCGGCTCGCGCGTGCTCGAACTCGGTACCGGCCCAGGCGCCATGACCCGCGTACTTGCCGAACGGGGCTGCCGCGTCACCGGCATCGAGCGTGATGAAACGCTCGCCGCCCGCGCCCGCCCCCACTGCGAACGCATGATCGTGGGCGATCTCCTCGCCCTCGACTGGAGCGCCACCCTCGGTGCCGAACGATTCGAGCGCATCCTCGCCTGCGACGTGCTCGAACACCTCGACGAACCCGAAACCGTGCTCGCCGCCTTGCCCCCTTTTCTCGCGCCCGAAGGACGGCTCCTCCTCACGCTGCCCAACCTCGCTCACTACGGCGTCGTCGCCGCGCTGCTGCAAGAATCTTTCGACTACGCCGACAAAGGGTTGCTCGACCGCACCCACGAGCGCTTCTACACCCGCCACTCGCTCGAGCGCCTGCTGCTTGCCACCGGCTGGATCCCCCTGCAATGGGAAGCCAACCGGGTCGACGTCGGCGCCACCGAATTCGCCCGCCATTGGTACGACCTGCCCGAATCGTTGCGCCAGACCCTGCAGCGCCACGCCGCTGAACTCGACGTCTATCAATGGCTGGTGGTGGCCGTGCCAGCGAACGAAACCGGCTGGCAAGACCGCGCAGCGACCGAAATCGCGGCCCTCCACGAGCGACTCGAAAGCGCCCGCCGTGAACATGAAGCCCTGCAGCGCAGCTTCGACGAGCACCTCGCCTCGCTCAAGGAACACCAAAAGGCATTCGCCGAAGCCCGCGCCTGGATTGCCGACCTGCAACGCGAGATCGACGAGCTCACCCGCGAGCGCGACCACTACCGCAGCCTCTACCACGGCGTGGCGCTCACCCCCTTCTGGCGCCGCCTCGTCGCCAGCCTGCACCGGCGCTGCGGCGCGCTGCTCGAACGTTGGAACGCAGGGCGATGAACGAGCCGCCCTTGCTCGGGATTCCTCCGGTCACGCAGGCCCATCCCGGCATCGACCGGCTCGGCGCACGCTGCCGCATCGACCCCAGCGTGAGCGTACTACGCTATGGGAGCAACCGGCCGGCCCTCCTGCTCGAAGACGACGTGAGCCTCTACGCCTGGTGCCGGCTCGTGCTCGGCAACCCCGGCGAAGACCCCCGTATCGGCATCCGCATCGGCGCGCGCACCATCGTCAATGTCGGCTGCTACCTCTCGGGCGAAGGCGGGTTGGAGATCGGCCCCGACGTGCTCGTCGGCCCCCACGTGAAACTGCTCTCCGCCGGGCATCAGGTCGACGGCGGCGAACGGCGCATCAACCGCAATGCCATCACCCGCGCCCCCGTGCGCATCGGCGCCGGTGCCTGGATCGCCGCCGGGGCCATCGTGCTGCCGGGCGTGACGATCGGCGAAGGCGCGGTGATCGCCGCCGGCAGCGTGGTGCACCGCGACGTCCCGCCCGAGACTATCGCCGCCGGAGTCCCCGCGCGACTGCTGCGCCGGCGCGACGCCCCCCCGCCCGGCCTGCTGCGGCGGATTCTCCGGCGCCTCTTCCCGCGATGAACGAAAACCTCCACGCCGTCGTCGTCACCTACCACCCCGACCCGGCGCTGCTCGAGCGCCAGCGCGCCGCCCTGCGACCGCAGGTGGCCCGCATCCACTATTGCGACAACACCGCCGACGGCGCCCTCGAACGGCAGCTCGCCAGCCAGGACGGCATCGAAGTGCTCACCCTGCCGGGCAACCTCGGCGTGGGCGCCGCGCTTAACCGCGGCATCGAACGCGCCCTCGAAGCCGGCGCCACCCACGTCCTCACCTTCGACCAGGACAGCGTCCCCGCACCCGACCTGGCCGCGCGCCTGCTCGAGCCCTGGCGCGGCCCGCAGGCCGGACGGCTCGCCGCCACTGCGCCGGTTACCGTCGACGCCTACACCGGCGAGCAGGCCCCGCTCATCGGCCTCATCCGCCCCTGGTACCGCCGCCCGCGCCTCTACCTGCGCCCCGGCGACACCGCGGCACTCGACCACGCCATCACCAGCGGCCTCATGATCTCGGCCGAGAGCTGGCGCCGCGTGGGCCCCCTGCGCGAAGACTTCTTCATCGACTACATCGACATCGAATGGTCCCTGCGCGCCCGTGCGCTGGGCCTCACCCTGCTCGGCGTGGGTGCTGCGCGCCTCGAACACCGCCTGGGCGAGCGCTCCATTCCCCTGCCTTTCGGGCGCAAGGCGGCGGTGCACGGCCCGCAGCGCACCTACTACGAGGTACGCAACGGCCTCATCGTCCACCGTCTGCCCCACGCCGACCCGGCCTGGCGGCTGTGGCACGCCTGGATCGGGCTCAAGAAACTCGTCTTCTACCTCCTCGCCTTCCCTCGGCGGCGCGAGCGCCTACGCGCCATCCTCAAAGGGGTGCACGACGCACAGCTCTTCTCATCGACGCCCCCCCCCGGGACATCATGATAGAATTGTCCAGTCGGAGTGTCCATGCCGAATACGAATCCCGGCATGAACCGGGACCCCTCCCGTCCCCTCCCATGGCCCATCTGCTGAAAATCACTGCATGAGCAGCACAATTTCTTGGCGTCCGGACATCGACGGCCTGCGTGCCGTGGCCGTCGCCGCCGTCGTGGTCTTCCATGCCTTCCCCGGCCTCCTCCCTGGCGGATTCGCTGGGGTAGACGTCTTCTTCGTCATCTCCGGATTCCTCATTTCCTCGCTCATCTACGCCGGTCTGGAAGAAAACCACTGGAGCTTCGCCGAATTCTACGAACGGCGCATCCGTCGCCTCTTTCCCGCCCTCGTCCTCGTACTCGGCGCCTGCCTGGCCTTCGGACTCTACGCCCTGCACGAAAACGAACTCAAATCGCTGGGAAAACACACCGCGGGTGGAGCCGCTTTCATCGCCAATCTCGTGCTGTGGTCCGAATCGGGCTACTTCGATGCCGCCGCCGCGGAAAAACCCCTGCTTCACCTCTGGAGCCTGGGCATCGAGGAACAGTTCTACCTCGTCTGGCCGCTACTGCTGTGGACGGCGTGGCGCCTGCGACCACATCCCTCCACCCTCATCGTCGTACTGGCGGTGCTCGCAACCCTCTCCTTCGGTCTCGACCTGTGGAGCAGCGGTCGTGACCACGTCGGCACCTTCTATTCTCCCCTCACCCGTTTCTGGGAACTGCTCACCGGCGGCGCGCTCGCCTGGGTGGCGCGGCGCGGTCTCCTGCCAAAGGGCAGCACGGCACACGCCGTGGCGGGGTTTACCGGTACCGCCCTGCTCGTTGGCGCATTCACCCTCCTCGATCCGGCACAAACCTTTCCCGGCGCCCTCGCCCTCGCCCCCGTGCTGGGCGCGGCACTGCTCATTGCCGCCGGGCCGGCTACCCCCACCGGTCGGCTGCTCGCCACTCCCCTCATGACTTGGGTGGGCAAGATCAGCTATCCCCTTTACCTCTGGCACTGGCCCCCGCTCGCCTTCGCCCGGCTCATCGCCGGCAGCAAACCCATCACACCCGCCACGCGGCTCGCGCTCGTGGCCGCCGCCGTGCTCCTCGCCTGGGGTACCGCCCGATTCGTGGAACGCCCCCTGCGCTACGGCGCGCACGGCCGGTTCAAGGCCGCCGTGCTCGCCACCCTGCTTGCCCTCCTCGGTGGATCGGGGCTATGGATTTTCCTCACCCCCAACGGCGAAACGCAGGCAACGGAGCGCTACCTGGCCGCGCGCGAGATCTGCGCCCGACGTCACCCCGAATGGGAACGGCTCACCGACACGCCCTGCCTGATGGAAAAGCCGAACGGCAACCGCCTCGCCATCCTGGGCGACTCCCACGCCGGCACGCTCTTCATCGGTCTCTCCGAACGTCTGCCGGCCCGGGAATGGGGCATCGCCGTCTATCCCGTGAGCTGCGGCGCCCCCTATCCGCGCCTGGCCACGGGGCTGGCCGATGCCGGCGCGCGGGGCGTGCGCGAGGAAGGGCACCGCCTGATCGAACTCGCCTACCGCGAAGTCACCTCCGATCCGACCGTGACCACCGTACTGCTCGCACACAACCCCAAGTGCTCCTGGCACGACGCCAAAGATCTGGACGACCCCGCCGCCGACGACCGCCAGGCCATGGCCTCCGCCATGCGCCGCGGCCTCTCGGCCCTGTTCGCCGCGGGCAAGCGCGTGATCCTCGTGCTCGACAACCCCGCCCTGCCCTTCCCTCCACGCGAATGCCAGCCCCGCCCCGTCCCTTTCCGCCAACCCGCGCGCTGCAGCTTTCCACGGCAGCTATATGACCAAGACCCCGCTTTTTCCCAATACCGGGAACTCGCCCTGCAGATGCAGCGCGAGTTCCCCCGGCTCGAACTCTTCGATCTTGCCCCCCTATTCTGCGATGACGCCATCTGCCGGCTCGCCGACGCGAGGGGAAGGCTGCTCTACCTCGACGACAATCACCTCGGCCTGGAAGGAACGCGCCGGGCGGCCGACGCGATCCTTCCGTTACTCATAATGTCAAGCCACGGACGATCGCATTGATTCGCGACGTCGTGCATCATTCTTGGGTCGTGAGACCATGCACGAGTCGATCGAATCCATCGAGAGGCAAAAGTCATGCAAGCGATACCCCCTCCCGTGCCCCGCCTCCTGCTGCCTGCCGCGCTCGGCACCTGGATCGTCCTGCTCGCGGCCGGCGCCTTTCTCCAGCCCCTGGGGCCCGACCAGGCGCGGGACGTGCGCATCGTCGAGGACCTCCTTGCCGGTACCCAGTACCCGCTCGAAGGCCCACCGCTACGCAACGCCTTCCGCATGGGGCCTCTCTTTTACTATCTCGTGGCCACCGTCCATGCCGGCTTGGATCGGCTGTGGAGCATGGGGCTTGCGTTCGCCGTCCTCTGGCTCGTCTGCATCGCCGTCTTCGCCCGATTCCTGGGGCGCACGGCCGGCCCCTGGGCGAGCATGTTCGCCTGGTGCCTGCTGCCCCCCTGGAGCGTCTTCCTCTACGCCAACTCCCCCTGGAACCCGGCGCTCGTCTATCCCCTCACGGCGCTTTTCGTCGCCGCCCTGCTCGGCGCCCGTGAACACGATCGACCTGGCGCCTGGTTTGCCGCCGGCGCGCTCTTGGGCATCCTGCCGCAGATGCACGCCTCGGCCCTGCCGCTCGCCGGCGGCGCGCTCCTGCTCGCCCTGCGCCGACCATGGCCCTGCCTCCCCCGGCGGCTGCTCCTGCTCGCCGCCGGGGGCACGCTCGTCTCGCTACCTTGGCTCTACGGTGAGCTCGTCCGGGGGTTTCCCAACCTGAACGCGCTGCTGCACGGTGGGGGGAATACGACTCTTTCCTGGCACAAGCTCGTGGATCCAGCCAAGTGGCGCGACCTGGCCCTGCTGCTACCCGCCGCCTGCCCCGAGGACGTTCCCGCCTGCCGCGTCGGCGCGGCCCTGTGGCTGCCGCTCGCGGCGGGTCTGGCGCTGGTGGGGATCGGCGCTGCCACGGCCCGGCGGCGCTCGCCCGCCCTCCCGGTCGCGCTCGCAGGCGGCCTCTGGCTCGTGGCGAGCATGGCCAGCCTCGACGGCGGCTTCGCCTACTATCTCGACCCTTTCTGGCCGTGGCTCACCGCCTGTGCCGCCTGCGGCTTTGCCGCCCTTGCCGCCCGGCTCCCGGCGGCGGGAGCCACCCTGCTCGCCGCCGCCGTGCTCGCCGCCAGCGCCCTGCCGCCAGCCGCCATCTACCTGCGCCTCGTGCGCGGCGAATCCGTGGCCTTGCACCTGGGCGCATTGTACTTTCCCCACCTCACCTTCGACCGGGACGACATCATGCCCTGGATCCCGTGGTGGGAGCTGCGGCGCTACTACCACACGCTCCAGGCGCTGGGTGTGCGGCCCGACCACGTGGCCGGCACCGGCGCCCTGGTACTGCGCGAGTACGACAAGCGGCTGCACTACGATGCCGCCCTGCGCCGCGCTGCCGCACCCCCGGCCGGAGGACCATGGCTCCTGCTCGTGCATCCCGACGAACTTCCGCCGCCCTGGCGCGAGGGCCGGATGGAGATCCTGGGCCGATTCGGCGAATTCCTCCTGCTGCGCCCGCCGGCGGAATTCCTTGACTCCTGCCGCCTCGACGGACGCGACGGGCCGCTGCTCGCGCCGGCCGACGACGGCCCGCCGCACGACTCCTTTCCTTCACCCTACGCCGAGCCGCGCTATCCCCTGGCGGTCGAGTGCGCGCCGGCGCATGCGCCGCGCCTGCTGTGGATCAGCAGTCGCTGCGCCGACCCGCTGCCGGCCGATGCGCTCCGGCTCGAGACGGACGGGGAAGGGTCGCTCGCGCCCGCCTACCACTTCAGCCTTACCCGCTTTCTCACCGAGTACGCCAGCCGCTTCTACGATCTTCCTCCCGGCGCGGAACCGATCCGGCTACATGGCAGCGAGGCCGCGCGGCGCTGCGACCTCACGCCTGTAATCCTCCCCGGGGAGCCGGGCCGCTGAATCGACCCGGGTGCCGCGTCGCTCAGCGGCTGATGTCCGGCCCCTGAGGACGCTGGGCACGGGCGAGCGGGTCGGCAGCCTTGCGAATGGCATTCTCTTCCAGTCGCACCTTGTAGCGGGAAAAGAGTTCGTCGTGCACCTTGGCGCGGGATTGCTCGCGGCAGTGTTCGACGGCACGGGTGGCTGCATGAGTGCGCACCTGATCCCAGGGCAGGACCTGCGCCTCGCGTTTCTCGAGCACCTTGAAGAGATAGACGTAGTCTCCATCCCGATAGGGGCCTACGAGATCCCCCTCCTTGGCCGAAGCAAACGCTTTGATGATGGAAGCCCGGTCGGTCAGCTCGACGAAACCGAGATCGCCCATGCGCTCATTGGGGCGGACCTTTTGCGCCTCGGCCACCACGTCCTCGAACCGCTTGCGGCCCGAAGCCATCTCGGTCGCCTGCATAAGCAACCATCCAAAGGCCGGTTCATCGCCCACCTTGTCATCGACCCTCAGGGCGACACGGGCGATGCGCGCACGCGCCGGGATCTGGAAGGCGTCAGGATGCTGGTCATAATAGGCCCTGGCCGCGGCCTCGTCCTTGGGTTTCTCGCACGCGGACGCCAGCTGGTTGAACACGGCCAAGGCGTAGACGTCGTCGAACCGCTCGTCGGCGGACGTTTTGCGCTCCACACCTCGGGCTTGCCCTTCGCGCACGAGGAGGCGGGTGAAGACCATCTCGTCCACCAATCGCTTGAGTCCTTCCTCGGTACCGAGGAAAGCCCGAGCATCGACCCGGCGCGCGACGTAACGATTGACGTCCTCGACCGTCACCACCTCGTCGTCTCCGATGCGCGCAAGGACGTCCACGGGCGCATCCGCCGCCATCACGGCGGGCTGGCCCACGAACCAAGCCATCAACGAAAAAACTACCGGCAACAGCCGGCGCAAGCAAAACGTCATTTTTTCTCCTCGCTCTGCAGGGGTTCGGCGTGCTCCCACAGGGGGCCAAACCAGACGTCGACCCCCTTGCCAGCGGAATTATAGACCACGAGATCCTCCACGCCGTCACGGTCGAGATCAACCACCTGCAGCGGCGTGGCGAATCCCGACACGGGGAGCATGCGCATTTCCATGCGACCGTCCGCCGCGATGCGCTGCAGGATCACCCGGCGATCTTCGCCCCAGACGAGCGTGCCGTCGGAGAGCAAATCCACGGCCACATACCCCCAGGAGGGCGCCGGCACCGGCGTCACCACCGGCGGCGTGCGGGAGAGGTCCACCCTGGCACCATGACCGCCGAGCTCCAGGGCCACCCAGGCCATACGGCCGTCGGGAGAGACGGCGACGTCGCGCGGCACGTTGTCGAAACTCGCGACCCGGCGCGGCACGAAACGGCCGCTGCCGAGGTTGTCCCACACGGTCAGCGTCCGGTCGTCGAGACACCCCGCGATCAGCCCCGGCCGGGCGGCTGCGGGCAAGATCTTGAGGTGCCAGGGCGTAGCGCAGGCAGGAACCGCGGTTCCCGCGGCAAAACCGCCGTCTGCACGCCCCGGCATCCAGGCAAGGCTCTTGCCACCATAAGGCGCGGCAATGAGATCCTCGATGCCGTCGCCGTCGAAATCGGCCACGATTACCGTCCGCGGCGCCAATCCCGCCGGCACCTGCTGCTCGCGCACCAGGCTGTCACCCTGCAGACGGAAGACATCGATGCCGAGACCCGTCTCCACCGCCACCGCCAATCGGCCGTCCGCCAGCCAGCGTGCATGATCGGGATGATAGGCCGTGGCCGCCTCGGCCACGCGTACCGGGATCCGGCCGTCGAAGCGCCACACCGCCACCGCTCCCTTTTCGTGCAGCACGGCGGCCAGCAGGCAAGTCCGTTCGTTGCAGCGAACGTCTCCGCCCCAGATGGCCGCCTGGTCGGCCTCCAGCAACCGGTGTGCGGAGGTTTCCGTCCGCACGGAATCGGGCACCGGTCGTTCCGGCACCCGGGCGCAGGCGGCCAATGCCAGCAGCAAAGCAATCGCGGAAAAACGCACGTCAAAGCCCTCCTTCGTGATAGAAAAAAAGGCGCCGCAAGGCGCCTTTTTCAACCAACACCAGTTGGTACGTATCAGTTGTGCGCGCCCAGGAGGGTCTGCACTGCACCGAAGGCCGGGGAGCTCACGACGCTGTAGGTGAAGACAGAGCTGATGCTGGTCGGAACGGCCCACGCGATGAACCCATCGGTATAATCCGCCGGACGGCCTGCGACCTGCTCGGGATCAAACCAGTCGAGCTCGTCATGAGCCAAGACGAAGTTGACCGACTTGCGGAGCTGGTTGTCGTTGTAGATATTGACAGTATGCGTGCCTTTCTGACTACCGGTGGACCACACGACGATCCGCGTGTCATCACCACCCGCCTTGCCGTCGATGGCATAGCGCATGTACATCGTAGTACCGCCGCTTGCCGCCCCCTTGATCTTGGTCAATGAATTCCCATCGAGAGTCGTGAGGTTGGCATTGTCATCACCAACCAGAGTCAAAGGACCATCGACCACGGGCACGAACGCCACGTCCTGGGCTGCGGTATTGACCTGGAAAGCGCTTGCCGAAATTGTTGCATCACCAGTAGGTTTCGCATCCCCTTTGCAATTCTGATCAGCGGACACGGCAAACAGCAGATACCCGCGCTTCCCTTCATAACCAGTCCCGGCCTCATTCGCCCAGACGAACGAATGGAAATCATTATTCGTCATAGGAAAGCATCCGTCGGTCTGGTGCTGCGAATCCTGGTCGAAGAACGTCCAGTAAACGGAGAACGGATGGTCAACGGCATCACCAACTTTGCTCAACCCGATGATACCAACGGCCGTGGTGTCGGACGGGCCATTGTGGATCACGTTGGGAACGACAAAACCGTTGGAGAACGTACCCACTTGATAAGCCTGAGCCACGCCGGCCGAGAGAGCCACCGACACCGCGGCTGCGATCGCGATTTTCTTCATCTTGCCACTCCTTCGAGGATGATGATAAAAACAAACCCATTGGCGGGAAGAACAACCCGGCCGTTCATGACGTCTCGGGTTGGATGCACTATAAACCAGTCGGAAAAAATTCGCAAGCATTCGTTCCACTCTCGTGATTCCTGCCTGTTGCATGATTGCAACAGGGTACGCCAATCTCACTCTCCGAAGAGTACGCTGCGCTTCTCGGCGTGATACCAACGCCCGTCGATGCGCTTCCACGGATCTTCCAGCAGGGCTTCCTGCCCCTTAAGCCGGATCTGCGGCAGGGAATACTTCTGCCGCACGCGCACGATGGCGGAGTCGCCCTCGACGCGCTCCACTTCGAGCACTTCGATCTCGTCGAAGACGATGCCGCCTCGCTTGAGATAGGCTTGCAGGGTCCAGCGGGGATCGAGCGAGATTTCCTCGTAGTTCCATGCGGTGACGCGGTCGTTGGCCTTGATCGCGGCCCAGTAGGCGCGGGCGCGCTCGAGGAGCTGGGCGCGGTCGGCATCCGAACCCGGCTCGGGGGCGGATGGGATGCCCGCGCAGCCGGCAAGCAGCAGGACGGCTGCGGCCAGCACGGTGCGGCGCAGGGGACGGAACGACAGGGTGCTCATGGGACCTCCTTGACGGGTTGGGTTGGTGGTGGGGACGGCGGAGCAGCGTTTTGTCCGCCGTCGCGCTCGCGCGCGCGCACGTCGACGGCGATGCCGCGCATGCGCTCGCGCATCTCCTGGCTCGCCTGGCGCAGGGCGTCGTCGTTCTCCAGCGCCCGCGGGGTGAGGAGCACGAGGAGCTCGGTGCGCTGGCGGGTGTCGTTGGTGGTGGAGAAGAGCGCGCCGATCACCGGCAGGTCGGCGAGCACGGGCACGCCACTGCGGCCGTTCGATTCGTTGTCGCGGATGAGGCCGCCGAGCACGATGGATTCGCCCGAGCGCACGGCCACGCGGCTCTGGATTTGGCGGTTCATGAAGCTGCGCTGGCCGGTGGCGGCATCGACCTCGCCCACGTCGGTGACCTGCTGCACGATGTCCATGGTCACCAGCCCCCCGGCATTGACGGAAGGAGTGACGGAGAGCATCACGCCGGTGTCCTTGTAGGTGATGGATTCGGTGACGAGATCCTGACTGGAGACGGTGGTGGCGTTCTTGATCGGTTGCTGCTGCCCGACCTGGATGACGGCGGTGTGGTTGTCGAGCACGAGCAGCGAGGGGTTGGAGAGCACGCGCAGGAGCGACTTGTCGGCGAGCGCATTGAGCGCGGCGCGCACCACGCCGGCGCTGTTGGTGATGGTGTAGGAAAATCCGGGCTGGGTGGGGCCGATGTCGCCGGAGGATCGCATGTTGAACTGGGCGGTGCCGGTGCGCCCGCCACCGAGGCCGTTTTGCAGGTACCACTCGAGGCCGTATTTGAGGTTGTCGGTGAGGGTGACCTCGACGATGCTCGCTTCGATCAGCACCTGGGTCTGGGCCTTGTCGAGTTCGCGCAGCGCCGCCTCGATGCGGCGGTATTCCTTGCGCGGGGCGCGGATGATGAGGGCGTTGCGCTTTTCGTCGGCCACCACGCGCACGTTGCCTTCGAGCTGGCTCACGCTGGTCTGGGCGGCCTCGCGCCCAGGCGCCGTGCCGGCGGGTTGCACAGCCTGGGCGCCGAGGGTGGGCGTGGTGCCGGAACCCGAGGACGAGGTCGTGCCGCCCGTGCCCCCCAGCGTGTTCGCCGCCATCATGCCGGTGCCGCCGATGCGGGTGGGAGCGAGCCCGGGGGCGACGCCGCTTGTCTTGGCCGCCCCGCCCTGCCCCGCCGCGCCGAAGAGGCCATTGAGAAGCTCGGCGAGGTGCACGGCGGAGGCGTTCTGCACGGGGTAGACGAAGAGGCGCGGTTCGAGTTCGTTGTCCGCCGGACGGTCGAGCCGGGCGAGCCAGTCGCGCACGAGATCGAGGTAGTGGCGGCGGGAGGTAACCACCAGCAGCGCGTTGAGCCGCTCGATGGGCAGGACCTTGACCAAGCCCGACAAGGGAGAGGCGTCCGCCCCGCCGGGGGCATTGCCGCCCGCAGCGGCAGCCCCCGCCACACCGCCCTTGGCATCGGCGCCGCCCGCGAGGGCCTGCTGACCGAGCATGAGGGCCACGGCATCCTTGACTTCGGCGACGCTGGCGTGTTCGAGGGGGAAGACGCCAACGGAGAGGCCGGCGAGGAAGTCGACGTCGAAGGTGTCGATGATCTGCATCCAGCCTTCGAGCTGGGCCTTGGAGCCTTGCAGCACGAGGAGGTTGCGCACGGTGTCGACGCGCACGAGCGCGCCTTCGGGAGCGAGCGGTTCGAGGACCTTGGCCATTTCGGCCGCGCCGATGTACTTGAGCGGGGCGACGAGCACGCCGGCACCGGGGAGGGCTTTTTCCTGGCCGGAACCGACCACGGGAAGGCTCCCCTTGACGCCATCGCGGGCGGTGACGTGATACACGCCGGCCGGGTCGCGAACCAGGGTGAGGCCGTGCGGCAGCAGGAGCGTATCGAGTACGTCGAGCACCTGGGCACGCGGCAGGGGCTTTTGCGTGCGCAGGCTGACGGTGACGTCGGCGCCCTGGTCGATGGTGTAGTTGAGCTTGAGGAGGTCGCCGAGCAGGGCGTGGACGACCTCGCCCAGCGGGGCGTTCTCGAAGTTGAGGCTGACGGCGTCGCCCTGCTGCAGCACGGGGTCGGGCTTGGGCGCGGGGGCGAGCTTGACGACGCGGTCGTTGCCGGGGTAGAGGCGCGGCTCCTGCGGCTCGGAAGCGGGAGCTGGGGCGGGTTGGGGTTCGGTGGCGCCGCGCAGCGGCGTGGCCGAGCCTTCCTCGGGGAAGGTAAACGGCGGCGGATTGGGCCGCTGGGCAGTGAGGCTGGCGCAGCCGCCGAGCAGCAGGGCGAGGAGCGCGAGCGAAGGGAGCAGGCGCAGGCGTTGCTTCATGGCTTGTCCTTGGAGGATGCGGGTTTGGCTTGCGACGCAGGGGCCACGGCCTTGGCGGGGGGTTTGGCGGCAGCGGCGGGGGCGGCTTCGAGGCGCAGCGACACGCTGCCGCCACTGGGGCGCTCGAACCGGGCGGTGCGGCCGTCGAAGGCGGCGAGCCGCCAGCCGTCGGCGCCGGGCTTGGTAGCGATGCGGGCGGTGTGACCGTCGGGGAATCGTACGATGGCGATGCGCTGGGCATCGCCTTCGAGCACGGCAAGAAGCTTGGCCTGCGCCAGCGGCAAGGCCTGGGCCGAACCCGCCTCGGACGGAGGCGGCGGGCGGCGCGAGGACCAGAAGAGCGGCCGGGCGCGCGCGGCGGCGGCGGCGCTCGCCGGGGCGGCATCGGCTACGAGACGGACTTCATCGATGGCCGGCAGCGCCGGTTCGGGCGGCGCCCAGCGCACGGGCGGCTGCCACCACAGCAGGGCGAGCAACGCAAGGAGCGTGGCGTCGAGCGCCGGCCACAGGAGCCAGCGGGCGGTCATGACGCACCTCCGGCGAGCGGCGCGAGGATCTGGACGGTGAGGCGGACGTTCTGCGCGGCAGCCTCGGGCGTGCCGCCTTCGCGCATGAGCAGCGTGGATTCGACGAGCAGCAGCGGGCGCTGATCGTAGAGGGCGCGCAAAAGGTCGAGCACCTGGGGCCAGGCGCCGGTGACGGTGAGCGTGATGCGCACCGAGGGAATGGCTTCGCCTTGGCGGGCGGCGACGGTCTGCAGGGACACGGTGGCGAGCGCGCTGCGATCGGCGAGCTGGCGCACGAGCTGGCGCAGGCGGGTTTCCGGGTCGCCCTCGCCGGGATGCAGCCAGGGGGCGATCTGGCTTCGGGCGGCAGCGAGCGCGGCCTCGATTTGCTCGCGGGCGAGATCGAGCCCGAGCAGGCGGGCAAGGCGGGGTTCGACGCGCTCCAGGACGCTGCGGTAGCGCTGCCAGTTCCAGGCATAGGCGGCCGCGAGCGCCGCCGCGAGCAGCAGAAACGCGGCGAGCGTGCCGAGGAGGTAACGGCGGGCGATGGGGGCGATCATGGGGCGACCTCGTCGGGACGCGCGAGCCAGCGCAGCTCGATGCTGAAGCGTTCCTTGCCCGTGGCGGGATCGCGCGTGGTGGCGATGGGGGTGCGCACGTCGCGGACGTGGGGGTCCTTGCCGAGATCGGCCATGAGGGCGGCGACGTCCGGGGCGAGACCGCTGATGCGGACGGTGTCGCCGGAGTATTCGAAGCGGTCGAGCCAGGCACCGTCGGGCAGGATGGCGGCGAGGCGATCGAGCACGAGGCCGAGGTCGACGCGCCGCTCGAGCAGGTGCTGCAGGGATTGGGCGGTCTGGGCGGTATCGCGCAGGGCGGCCAGGGCCTGCTGGGCCGGCTCGGCGCGGCGCTGGGCCTCCACGGCGGCGATCTGGGCGCGGACCACGGCCAGGCGCTGCTGCGCGAGCGGCGTGACCGCGACGGCGAGCGTCAAGGCTGCGGCGGCGCCGAGCGCGGCGACCATGGCCGCATCTTCGCGGCGGCGGGAGCGGTGCCAGGCAAGATGCGCCTCGTCGAAGAGCGGCACGGCGGTCTCGCCTTCGCAAAACCAGGCGGGCAGCGCGCGCCCGGCCCGGCGGCGCGCGAGAATCGCGGCATCGGTGGCGTACCAGTCGAGTCGCCAGCCTTCGGGCGCGGCGGCAAGACACCAGCCGGCGCGGAGGTCTTCGGGCAGGAAAGGGGCCTGCTGGGCGACGAGGGCGCGGGCGGCAGAAGGGATCTCGCGCAGCGGCAGGGGCGGAAGCACGGCGGTGCCGCCGACGTATTCGTCGGCATCGAGCAGCAGCCCGTCGACGGGCAGCGCGGCGGACGGCGGTACGGCAAAGAGGCGTCGGCCGAGAAGACGCCGGCAGGAACCGTCGGCAAGGCTCAGGATGGCGGGGCGGCGGCGCCACCAGCCGCGCTCCTCGAGTTCGAGGCGCCATTCTCCCAGCGACCAGCGCCAGCGGTCGAACTCGACGGCGAGGCGGGCGAGCACGGCGTGCCTGGGGGTGCTCATGCGGGAGGAACTCCGTCTGGGGGGAGGAGCTCGACCGGATCGACGGTTTCGGTGGTCCAGGGTGTGAGGGTATCGGGTCGAGCGTTGCGGTCGATCCAGATAGTACGGCGCCAACGACGCCCATCGGCGGTATGCAGCTCTGCCTGTAGACGGTAGCGCAGCGATTCGCTGCGCTGCGACAGCGGCGCGAAGACGGCGGGATCGAGCACGCCGAGGGTGACGGGGTCCTGGTTGGTTTCGATCATCGCGCGGATCCGTTCATGGGCGTTCGGCTCGCCGGTGAAGGCGTCGAGGAGATCGGGTGGGGCGGCGCGCACGTCGATGAGATTGCGCCCTTCCCTTCCGATGGAATCCTTGATTTTATCGTAGACGGAGCGATCGAAGCCGAGCACGGCGAGGAGGTCGGAAGGGTCGTCCATGGGGCCGTTGCGCGGCAGCGAGGGCCAGCCGGCGGCCAGATACTGCGCCGCCTCGGCTCCGCCCGGGCAGGAGGGGAGATCGTCCGGGTCGATCCAGTCGCGGATGCGACAGGCAAGGATGGCGGCATCGGCCGGAGCGAGGCCGCCCACGCGGGCGAGCAGGGTCTGCAGGACGATTTCATCGGCCACGTTGGGATTGACGAGACCGTTGGCCGAGGTGATGGCGACGAGCACCGAGTCTTCGCCGATGCGCCACTGCAGGCGGGTGTAGCGCTCGCCCAGCCGCGGGTCCGTGGTGAGCGCCTGGGCGGTGAGCGAGAGGGCGGCATCGAGCCGCAACCGGGCTTCGGTCTGGTCGAGGTACCAGCGGGTGAAATCGAGCTGCTGCCGGGTCTGGAGGGTGAGGCCGAGCAGCGTGAGAGAGAGCGCGGCCACGAGCCAAAGCACGGCAGGCAGCGCGAGACCGGCTGCGCGGGAGGAGCTCATCGGACGTGATCCAGGGCGAAGACGAGGACGGGCCACTCCTGCCCTTCCGCGCCGAGGAAGAGGCGAAGGCGACCGGGGTAGAAGGCGGGATCGGTCCATTCGTCGAGCCATTGGCCGGTGCGGTTGTCGAAATACTGCCAACGCAGGGTGGAGAGGTTTTCTAGAAGGACGATCCGCTCGGCGGCGGGCCAGTCGAAAGTAGTATAAGCCCCCTGAAAAGGGAGGATTTCGAGCACCCAGTCGGTCCGCCCGTCGGGGTGGCGCTCGGGGCCGAGACGCAAAACGTGCAGGCCGCCGCCCACTGGGCGCTCGGGCAAGGGGGCGACCCAGAGCAGCCCGGCCGAGTTGCCGGAGAAGAAAACGACGGGTCGGCCGTTGTCGAACCGCTTCACCTGGCGCATGCCTTCGAGTTTGTCGCGCAAAAAGCGTTCGACGAGCATCATGCGCTCGCTGCGGTCGCGCAGGAGGGTGGCGGTATCGGTGCTGCGGCCGATGAGACCGAAGGCGGCGAAGGCGGCGGCGAGCACGAGCGCGGTGAGCGCCAGGGCGATGAGGAGTTCGACCAGGGTGAAACCGGCGCTGCGCGGGCGGGGCATCATCGGGACTGTGATCGGTTGAGCAGGGGGAGTTCAATTTCCCACAGGGGGAGATCCTCGCCCCGGGCATATACGGCGAGATGGACTTGCGTCACCGCGACGGGGGCGACGGGCGCGGCGGCGTCGGTCGCTTCCGGCTGCATGGTCGAAGGGGAAAAACGGATCTGCCAGCGCAGCGGGCCGTCCTCACCGGTGGAGAGCGGGACGAGGTCGTCCGCCCAAGTGGCACCGGCGAGCAGCGACTGGCCGAGCATGGCGGCTTGCGCCTTGAGCCGGCTGCGTTCGAGCCCGTAGAGGGACTGCCCGGTGCCGCGATAGAGGGCGGCGAAGGCCATGGCAGCGATGGCGAGCGCCACGAGCACTTCGAGCAGGGTGAATCCGGCGCGGCGCGACCTCATGGGGCCTCGGGCACGGGAAATTCGTCGATGCGCCCGAAGAGCCAGTCGAGGCGCAGGGCGATGCGGCGCGCAGGAACGCCGAGCGTGACGGTGCCGCCGGTGTTGCTGCCGTCGGGACGAAAGGTGATGGCGGCAAGCCCGCGACGGGTATCTTCACTCTCGGCGACGACCCAGTCGGCCTCGACGCCTTCGGGAAGCTCGAATGCCGCGCCGGTGTCGAGCCAGAGACGGCGGGCGTTGGGATCGTAGCGCAGCGTGAGGGGGCGGCCGAGGCGCATGGCTTCGAGCCGCCCCTGGGCGAGGAGCGCGCGCACTTGGGCAACGCTGTCGTGGTAGCGGGCGCGCTCGAGCACCTTGGGCAGGGCGAGCACGGCGACCCCCAGCGCGAGACCGGCGATGGCGAGCACGACGATGAGCTCGATGAGGGTGAAGCCGTGATCGCGGCGCACGGCGGCGCTCCGCTCCCGATCAGTCGTTGTAGATGTCGGCGTCTTCGCCCTCGCCTCCGGCCTTGCCGTCGGCGCCGAGCGAGTAGACATCGGGGCTGCCGTGCCGGCCGGGATTTTTGTAGAGATAGGGGCGACCCCAAGGGTCGTTGGGCAGGCCCTTTTTGAGGTAGGGACCGTTCCACCCATTGGCGCTGGCGGGTTTCTTCACCAGGGCGTCGAGCCCTTCCTGATCCGAGGGGTAGCGGCCGACGTCGAGCTTGTAGAGGTCGAGCGCCTGCTCGATTTCGTGGATCTGCAGCGCGGCGGTCTTGGATTTGGCGCCACCGAGCTGGTCGAGCACGCGCGGGCCGACGAGGCCGGCGAGCAGGGCGAGGATGGCAAGGACGACGAGCAGTTCGATGAGGGTGAAACCGCCCTGGCGGCGAGGAAAGCGGGCTTCGAGCAATGGCATGAAACGATCTCCGTACGGTGTCACACAGCGAGTTGGTTGACCGACAGAATGCCGGTGAGCACGGCGATGATGATGACGGCGACGACGGCCCCCAGCGTGACGATGATGGCGGGTTCGAGCAGCGTGAGGGCGCGCTTGATGCGCTGCTGCGCGTCTTCCTCATAGCGCTGGGCGAGTTCGGTCATGGCCTCGGCGAGCCGCCCGGTTTCGTCGCCCACGCGCAGGATCTGCTGCAGGGCGCGATCGTCGGGCCACAGGCGCCCCATCACGAGGCTGAGGCGTTCGCCGCGCTTCAGCGCGTCGGCAATGGGTTCGACGCGCTCACGCAGGACCAGGTTCCCCAAGGTTTCGCGGGCGATACCCGCAGCCTGCAGCATGGGTACGCCACGTCCGAGCAGGGTACCGAAGGTTTGGAAGTAGCGCGCGAGTTCGAGATGATAGCGGATGCGTCCGAGAAGCGGCAAGCGCAGCGTGAGTTCATCCCAGCGCCGGGCGCCACCGGGGCTGCGGCGCCAGCGGTCGACGGCCCAGACGATGAAGACGGCGCCGGCGAAGACGAGATACCAGGCGCGCTGGAAGAAATGCCCCAGAGCGACTACGGCGCGGGTGAGTAGCGGCAGGGCCTCGCCCAGGTCTTCGAAGAGCTTCTCGAACTGGGGCACGACGAAGGCGAGCATCAGCACGATGGAAGCGATGGCGACGACGACGAGGATGGCGGGATAGATGAGGGCGGAGGCGATGCTCGCGCGCAGGCGCTCGCCGGCTTCGAGGTGGCGGACGATGTCGGCGAGCGCCTCATCCAGCCGGCCAGAGGCTTCGCCGGCGCGCAGCAGTGCCAGATAGAGGCTACCGAGGAGGGATTCGTAGGGGGCGAGCGCCTGAGTGAGGGATTTCCCGCCGCGCAAGCCTTGGGCTACGGCGGTGGCGAAGCGGTGCAGCTCACCGCCTTCGGGGTACATTTCGGTGAGCACGCGCAAGGCCCGGTCGAGCGCGAGGCCGGCGCGCACCAGGCGCCACAGCTCACGGCTGAAGTCGAGGATCTGCGTCGGTGTGAGCCGCAAGGGGCGCTCGCCTTCTGGCGTAGCGGCGGCCGAGCCGGGTTCGCGCAGCTCGAGCACGGTGAGCCCCTGCAGCTGCAGACGCAGGCGGGCATCTTCGGGGCGCTCGGCCTGGATGCGCCCTGCGCGGACCGTACCGTCGCGGGCCATGGCGCGGTATTCGTATTCGCTCATAGGGGGTCAGTCTTGGGCACGGGCCACGCGCAGGACTTCTTCGGCGCTGGTGATGCCGCGAAAGACCTTGCGCGCGCCGTCCTGCAACAGGGAACGCTTGCCCACAGCGGCGGCGTCGATGGCGTCGGCATCGGCCCCGGCCAGGATGGCCTGCTTGACGGCGCGATCGAACACAAGGAGTTCGTGGATGGCGCGCCGGCCGCGGTAGCCGCTGCCACGGCAGGCAGGACAGCCGACGGGTTCGAAGAGGGTGGCATCGCCGGGTAGCGGCAGACCGAGGACCTCGGCCACGGCCTGCCGACGTTCGGGCGGCACGGGCGCGCGGCAGGCAGGGCACAGGGCGCGCACGAGGCGCTGTGCCATGATGCCGATGACCGAGGAGGTGATGAGGTAGCGCTCCACGCCCATGTCGTGCAGGCGCACCACGGCACCGGCGGCGGTGTTGGTGTGCAGGGTGGAGAGGACGAGGTGACCCGTGAGGGCTGCCTGCACGGCGATCTGGGCGGTTTCACCGTCGCGCATCTCGCCCACCATGATCACGTCCGGGTCTTGACGCAAAAAGGAGCGCAGCACGTTGGCAAAGGTGAGGTCGATCTGGGGCTGTACCTGGACCTGGTTGATCCAGGGGATTTGATATTCGACGGGATCCTCGACGGTCAGGATCTTGAGCTCGGTGGCATCGAGCGCGCGCAGGGCGGCATACAGGGTGGTGGTCTTGCCCGAGCCGGTAGGACCGGTAACGAGGAAGATCCCATGTGGCATGCCCAGGAGCGCGCGTACCTGGGCGAGGATGTCTTCCTCGAAACCAAGGGCGTCGAGCGCGAGGAGGGCGAGGTTGCGCTCGAGCAGCCGCATGACGACGCTCTCGCCGTGGGCGGTAGGCACCGTGGAGACACGCACGTCCAGCTCGTGGCCATGGACGCGGATTTTCATGCGACCGTCTTGGGGAAGGCGGCGCTCGGCGATGTTGAGACGCGACAGCAGCTTGATGCGCGAGACGATGGCCGGGGCGAGTTCGCGCGGCGGCTCGTCGATGACGCGCAGCACCCCATCGACGCGGCAGCGCACGACGAAAGCGTCTTCGAAGGGCTCGATGTGGATGTCGGAAGCGCCGAGCTCGACGGCGCGGGCAAAGAGTTGATTGACGCGCTGGATGACGGGCGCTTCGGAGGCGAGGTCGCGCAGGTGCTCGACGAACTCGCTCACCGCCTCGCCGTCCCCTACCCCCCCGGTTTCACCTTCTTCTTCGGGGGCGAGGAACCAGGCTTCGAGCGTGGCCTCGATCTCGCTCTCCAGCCCCAGACACAGCCGCACCGGTCGCCCCAAGGCGAGCCGCAAGGCGTGCGCGAGCCGGGTATCCTGCGGCACGGCGGCGGCAAAGCGTTCGGTCTCCTCCACCGGCCCGAGCGGCAGGACACGGTTGGCGATGAGAAAGGACGGATTGAGGCGGCCGAGCGCAGGTGCCGTGGCCGGAAAAGCCTCGCGCCGCACGAGCTCGACGCCGAGCTGCTCGGCCAGCACCTGGGCGACGTCGAGCTCGGCGACGAGCCCGAGCCGCACCAGCACCTGCCCAAGCATGCCACCAAGCTGCTGCTGCGCTTCCAGCGCCCGCTCGAGGTCGGCCGGTGTGAGCTTGCCGCAGGCGACGAGGCGCTCGCCGAGGCGCTGCGCCTTCGCCTGCTCCGCGTCGTCGGAGTGATCGGCCAAACGTGAAGAAGAAGAGGCCATGCCGAAGGGGAGGCTCACAAACTCATGGCTGCATCACCGATCTGCCCGTCGAGATCCTTGATGCCGATGACGACGACTTCGGTGAGCGTCGGGATTTCCGTGATGGTCTGACTTGGTGTCCCGGTTCCCGTCGTCGGAGGTGTGTAATTATACGCATGTACCAAATCAGCATCCGAACTCATCTTGATGACGAGCTGGCTGTTAGGCAGGATTTTCCCTTGGTCATCTACGGAGACGACGGCCGTTGGGCTGCTGCCCAGGGGCTTGGTCATGGCGATGGTTTCGCCCCCGCTAGCTCCTTCCGGCGCTTCCCACACCCCTTTGGCTCCGACGATGAGCTCCGAACCGATGGCGAGCTTGCCGTCATGGTTCTTGTCGAGGTAGTTCCAGTCGATGGCCTGATCGAAGGTAATCGAAAGGGTATCACCGACACGCATCACCGAGGTAATTTCGGGAGGCGTTGGTTTCGTCCCGTAGCCGAGGGAGAGGTCGATGTCCTGGATCACTTCCTGCGCCGTCTTGCCGTCGGGGTAAGCGGATACTTCGCCCAGGAGCTGCATCACGATGGGCTTGATGTGCGGATCGGAGGCATCGAGCCCTTTGCTCTGCTCGATCTGCTTGAGATCTTCCACGACCAGGAGCTTCTGCTGCAAGGAGGCGTAATCGGTGCCGCTAGCGGAGACGGCGATCTGCCAGGGAAGCAGGTAGTTTTTGGTAGGGTTGGCATTGACCCAGCCGACCCAATTAGCGATCTCATCCGCGGACGCGGCACGGCCGAAAAGGAAATGGTAGAGGTCGTCGATCGACTTGGAGAGGTCACCACCCACTGCGCTGTAAATTTGGGCAAACTCGGAACTGGAAGCAAGCGTCTGCAGGAGGACATCGGGATTGCCGTTCGCCTGCTTGAGATGGGTGGTCCAGATGGTGTATTCGTCGGTAGCGGCAGCCGCGGTATCACCCGTCCCGCCGGTTCCGGGAGTACCCGTGTTTCCCTCGGCGGTAGGCATGGTAGGAGGACGGCGGAGATAGGCAAGGAAGGCGAGGTCGAGCGCAAGCGTTTGCTGTTGCGCGATATAAGGCGCATTGAGCTGTTCGAGCAAGGTCTGAGCGTTCGGATCGAGCAGGTGGTTGAAATCGACCAGGGCCTGCTCGGCCGTCTCACCGCCGAAATGGATTTTTGACAAGGTATACGCCAGGGCGCCGCGGTATTGCACGGCCGTCGGATCGTCACTGCCGAGCAAACCGTCGACGCCATCGAGGAACTGAACGCGCTGTGCGAGCGCCCAGGCGTCAGCCGGCGAAGCCGCGGCGGCAAGCTTCATGGGAAAGCTGGGATTCGTTGCCAGCGGCAACCAGTAGGCGAGATCCCCCGCATTGGCCTCCCGTCCGAAGAGGTTGTGAAACGCATATTGCACCGCGTTGACGGCACTGCCAGCCGTATTGGCGAGATAGGCCGGGTTCTTGGCCAGCGTAGCGATGAGTGTCGTGGTCGAGCCGCCTTTGACCAAGAAATCGACCCAGGTAGTCAGATCGGGCTGGCTCGGCGGCAAACCCGTATAGGCCAGATAGGCGGTGAGCACGGTATTGGTGGCATTGGTGGTGGCCACCAGGGTGTGCGCCTGATCTTCCAGCTGGTCCTTGGCCTGCTGTTTGGTGACGATCTCCTGGATGGCGGCTTCTTTTTTCTGGGCGACGATGTCTGCGATCGGCATGGCGGCATCTCCTCTACGACGAAGAAAAGGGGGCGGGTCTCATTCGCGCCGGGGTCGGAATCATTTTGTTTTTGTCATTATATCCCATACGCCAGCACCGCCGCCAGCGCCAGTGGTAAAAACGCCACAGAGGCGAGGTTGCCCACCAGCACGATGGAGGCGACCTTGTCCGGCTCCTGGCCGTAGCGCTCGGCGAAGAGGTAGTTGAGCACCGCCGGCGGCAGGGCGCCGAAGAGCAGCAGCAGCGCGGCCTGGAGAGGCTCGAGGCGCCAGGCGCCGTCCATCAACTGGTAGAGGCCGATCATCGCCGCGGCAAGCGCCATGCCCGACAAGGGGCGGGCCAGGGCGACGATAACGCCCAGGCGCCAGGCGCGGATGGGGGTCTCGGCCAGGCGCACGCCCAGGCCGAAGAGCATGAGCGGAATGGAGATGTCGCCCAGCATCTTGAGCGTGGTGAGTAGCGGCGGCCACACCGTCCAGCCGGCCGCGCCCACGGCGAGCCCGGCGACGGCGGCGAGCACCGAGGGCACGCGCCAGAGATGGGAGAGGCGGGCGCGGCGATCGAGCAGCCACACGCCCAGGCTGAAGTGCAGCAGATTGCTGACGATGAAGAGCACCACCATCGGCGCCAGGGCCTGCTCGCCGAAGGTGAGCAGCGCGAGCGGCAGGCCGAGGTTGCCGCAGTTGTTGAACATCATCGGCGGTGCGAGCGTGCGCGGGTCCTCCTGCAGGCGATGCGCGAGCCACCAGCCGAGCGCCCCCGAGCCGAGCACGAGCACGAGGGCGGCGAGCACGAGCGGCAGATAGGCAAGGACGTCGACCTGCCGGCCGGCGAGCGCGGCGAAGACGAGCGCCGGCGTGAAGACGTCCATGTTGAGCCGGTTCGCCCCTGAGAGCTCGGGGCGGTGGCGCTTGCCGATGACGTAACCCAGCGCCACCAGGGCGAAGAGGGGAAAGAGGATCTCGACGAGGCGCTGGGCGAGCACGGCCGCGCCTCAGAGCACGTAGCGGGCGAGATCCTCGTCGCCGGCCAGATCGGCCAGCCGCCCGTCGACGTAGGCCGCATCGATCAGCACGCGCGGCAGCGGCTCGCCGCCGGCGCGGAAGGAGACCTCTTCGAGCAGTTTCTCCATCACGGTGTAGAGGCGCCGCGCGCCGATGTTCTCGACGCGCTCGTTCACTGCCCAGGCGATCTCGGCAATCCGCCGCACACCGTCGGGGGAGAATTCGAGTTCCACCCCGTCGGTGGCCAGCAGCGCCCGGTACTGCTCCACCAGGCTCGCCTCGGTCTCGGTGAGGATGCGCACGAAGTCGTCCACTGTGAGGCTGTCGAGCTCGACCCGGATGGGGAAGCGGCCCTGCAGCTCGGGGATGAGGTCGCTCGGCTTGCTCAGGTGGAACGCGCCCGAAGCGATGAAGAGGATGTGATCGGTGCGCACCATACCGTACTTGGTGGCCACGGTGGTGCCTTCCACCAGCGGCAGCAGGTCGCGCTGCACCCCCTGGCGCGAGACGTCGGCGCCGGAAGTTTCCTGACGCGCGGCGATCTTGTCGATCTCGTCGAGAAAGACGATGCCGTTCTGCTCCACCGCCTGCAGTGCTTCCTGCTTGAGCTCCTCGTCGTCGACGAGCTTGGCCGCCTCTTCCTCGGTGAGCGCCTCCATCGCCTCGCGCACCCGCATCTTGCGCGTGCGCCGCTTGCCGCTGCCCAGGTTCTGGAACAGCCCCTGCAGCTGCTGCGTGAGCTCTTCCATGCCGGGCGGGCCGAAGATCTCGGCACGCAGGGCGGGGGCGGTGAGTTCGATCTCGATCTCTTTCTCGTCGAGCTGGCCTTCGCGCAGCATTTTGCGGAATTTCTGCCGCGTGGCGCTCTCGGCGGGTGCGGGCTCCTCGCCGAAGGAGCGCGCCGGCGGCAGCAGGACGTCGAGGATGCGGTCCTCGGCCGCGTCGCGCGCCCGGTCGCGCACCCGGCGCATGGCCCGTTCCTTGGCCTCTTTCATGGCGATCTCGGCCAGATCGCGGATGATGGTGTCGACGTCGCGCCCGACGTAGCCGACCTCGGTGAATTTCGTCGCCTCGATCTTGATGAACGGCGCGTTGGCGAGGCGCGCCAGCCGCCGCGCAATCTCGGTCTTGCCCACGCCGGTGGGGCCGATCATGAGGATGTTCTTGGGGGTGATCTCGTGGCGCAGCGGCTCGGGCACCTGGGCGCGGCGCCAGCGGTTTCTCAGCGCCACGGCCACGGCGCGCTTGGCCTCGTGCTGGCCGACGATGTATTTGTCCAGTTCCGAGACGATCTCGCGGCAGGTGAGCGGCGTCATTCCAGCACCTCGATGACGTGGTTTTGATTGGTGTAGATGCACAGGTCGCCGGCGATGCGCAGCGATTCGGCGACGATGTCGCGCGGCGGCAACTGGGTGTGGCGCAGCAGCGCCTGGGCCGCGGCCTGGGCATAGGCCCCGCCCGAGCCGATGGCGACGATCCCTTCCTCGGGTTCGAGCACGTCGCCGTTGCCGGTGAGGATGAGCGAATGCTCCCGGTCGGCCACGGCGAGCATCGCTTCCAGCCGGCGCAGCATGCGGTCGGTGCGCCAGTCCTTGGCGAGCTCGACCGCGGCGCGCAGCAGGTGCCCCTGGTGCTTCTCGAGCTTGGCCTCGAAGCGTTCGAAGAGGGTGAAGGCATCGGCCGTGGCGCCGGCAAACCCAGCGAGCACCTTGCCGTGATAGAGCGTGCGCACCTTGCGCGCCGTGGCCTTGACGACCACGTTGCCCAAAGTGACCTGGCCGTCGCCGCCCAGCGCCACCGAAGCGCCGCGGCGCACCGACAGGATGGTGGTGCCGTGATAGGATTCCATGAAATTCCTTCGTTGCTAGTAGGTTTTCGTCTGGATGGTGGCGACCTGCTCCATGCTCAGCACCTGGAAGAGGGCATTCACCACCTGGCTGACGTTGCGCAGGATCACCTGCTTGCCCTGCCCCTTGAGGGCGGCGAAGGCATTGTAGAGCATGCCGGCGGCCACGAAATCGACCCGGCGCAGCGCGTCGCAGTCGAGGACGATCACGTCATGGTCGCGGGCGAAGGCGAGGATTTCCTGGACGACTTCGCCGATGGAGCGCTCATCCAGATCCCCTTCGAGCACCAGGTCGCCGCGCGCCGGCGCGCTCTCTCGCTCCGCCTCCGGCTGCGTCGCCGTCTCACAGCCGACGCGCTCCGGCTCGGACATCCAGACCGGCGGAATCGCCTCGAAGGTTTCGGCAAACGCGAGCACCAGCGCTTCGGCCCGGTCCAACTGGCCGGCGGCGGTGCGCCACACGATCTCCAGCTCCCACAGCGCCCGGTCGTCCGCCGCAGCGGACCTCGCCCGCTCGATCGCGCTCAGGGCGAGGTCGAGACGACGCCACTGAAACCGCACCCCCTTGTCGATGAGCTTTTTCATCAGGGCAAGAAAGAGCGCCGCGCCGGCCGGTTCGATCAGGCGCAGGCGCGAGGCATCGAGACGCAACGAGCCGCTGACTTTCGCCAGCCGCAGCGCCTTGTCCTGCAGCGAAGACATCGCTGCGGCATCGAGCCACTCGGGCAGGAGCAGCAACGGCGGCCCGGCCTGGATCCGTTCTTCCGCCGGGGCGAGCGCTGGCGGGGAGCAGTCGAAGCGCAGCGCGTAAGCGAGCGCCGCCTCCTCGAAGCGGCGCCGCTCGCCGCGCGCGCGCAGCATGTCGAACAAGACCCACCAGGCCTCTTTCGACGCGGCGTTGTCGGCAAGGAAGCGCTCGAGCGTGGCGATGGCCGCCTCTTCGTCGCCCCGAGCCCAGTACATGGCCACCTCTTGAACCGGGTCTCGCCCCAGGAAGAGATCCTCGACGGCGAGCGCCGTGGCCGCTAGCGCGTCCTCTTCGAAGGCAAACGGATCGTCGGGCTCGTGCTCCATCACCACACTCCCCATCGTATGGGCGTTTGCCAGTCTACCCCAAATCCCGGTATCCCGCTGCGTCGAACTCGGCAAGGGATGCGCTATAATGGCTCGGCCATGGACGCCTCCGCCCCTGCCGAGTCCCACGCGATCGAACTCCGCGTCTATTACGAAGACACCGATTGCGCCGGCCTCGTCTATTATGCCAATTATCTTCGCTTTTGCGAGCGCGGCCGCACCGAGCTGCTGCGCGGGCTGGGATTTTCGCAAAACGAACTGATGCGCGAGCACGGCATCGGCTTCGTGGTGCACCGGCTGCAGGCGCATTACCGGCATCCGGCGCGGCTCGACGACCTGCTGCGGCTGGAGACGCGCGCCGTCTCGGCCACGCGCACCACCGTCGTCTTCGCCCAGCGCCTGCTGCGCGGCGATCTGCCGCTCTTCGACGCCGAAGTCACCGTGGCCTGCGTCGATCTGCAGCGCGGCCGACCGGTCGCCCTTCCCGCCGCCGTGCGCGCACGGCTTTTCCTTTCCTGACCCCCATCCTTTCGCCGACCATGAACGTCACCACCGATCTGTCGTTTACCCATCTGGTCCTGCAGGCGAGCGTGCCGGTCCAGCTCATCATGCTGATCCTCGCGCTGCTGTCGGTCATGTCGTGGTACTGGATCTTCCGCAAGATCTTCCAGATCCGCGATGCGCGCCGGCGCACCGACGCCTTCGAGGCGAGCTTCTGGCAGGGCAGCGATCTGGAAACGCTCGCCCGGCTCACCGAGTCGCGCCTACAGCACGCCGGCCCCATGGAACTCGTCTTCCTTGCCGCCTGGCGCGAGTTCCTGCGCCAGCGCAGCCGTTCGCTCGACTCGGCCGCCGCGCTCGAGAGCGTGCGCCGCGCCATGCGCGCCGCCTACCAGCGCGAAATGGACGAACTGGAGGCGCATCTGGCTTTCCTCGCCTCCACCGGGTCGGTGGCGCCCTACATCGGGCTGCTCGGCACCGTCTGGGGGATCATGAACTCCTTCCGCGGCCTGGCGAACATGACTTCGGCCACGCTGTCGCACGTCGCTCCGGGCATCGCGGAGGCGCTCATCGCCACGGCGATCGGCCTTTTCGCCGCCATTCCCGCGGCCGTGGCCTACAACCACTTCACCCACGACATCGAGCGCCTGTCGGTGCGCATCGAGACCTTCATGGAAGAGCTGACGAACCTGCTGCAACGGCAGCTGCGCTGAGGCCGGAGGCATCCCATGGCCAAACGCAAGCTGATGAACCAGATGAACGTCGTGCCCTACATCGACGTGATGCTGGTGCTGCTGGTGATCTTCATGGTCACCGCCCCCATGATCCAGCTGGGCAACGTGGAGCTGCCCACGGTGGGCAACCTGCCCTCGCCGCCGTCGGAAGCGGCGATCGTGATCGTGCACGCCGACGGTAGCCTCGCGCTCAAGCCCAACCCCGCCGCGCCCGAGAAGAACGTCGATGCGCTCACGCTGCTGCGCGAGCTGCAGGCGCTCAAGGCGAAAGACCCGAATCTCGCCGTCGTCGTGGCGGGCGATCGGCGCGCCACCTACGAGAAAATCATGGACACGCTCGATCGGCTGCGCAATGAAGGCTACACCCGCATCAGCCTGCAGACGAGCAGTACGCGCAAGTCTCCGGCGGGTGGCGCCACCGCGCCCTGAGGCTTCCGATGGCAGAACCTCTCCTCCGCTCGCCCGTGCGTCCGCCGCGCCGCCCCGAGCAGGGCAAGCTGCTCGCCGCGGTCCTCGCGCTGGGCATGCACGCGCTGCTCCTCGCCCTCATCGCCTTCTCGGTGCAATGGAAGGTCGGGGAGCCCTCACCCTTGCTCGTCGACCTCGTGGCCGCGCCGCAGGCCGCCCGCACACAGCTCGCCAAGAATCCGGAGCCCGCGCCAGGCCCGCAGCCGGCTCCCAAGCCCGAGCCTGAACCCAAGCCGGAACCCGCCCCACCCAAGCCCGAACCTCGCCCCGAGCCGCCCAAGCCGCAGCCGGAACCGAAACCCGAGCCGAAACCGGAACCTCCCAAGCCGGCGCCTCCGCCCAAGCCCGAGCCGCCCAAGCCCGAACCCAAGCCTTCCGCCCCGGACAAACCCGACATCGCCCTCAAGGAAGAGGCGAAAAAACCCGAACCCAAGAAAGAGCCGCCCAAGGAAGAGGCGAAGAAAGAGCCACCCAAGCCGGAAAAAGAGCCACCCAAACCCGAACCGAAGAAACCCGAGCCGAAGAAAGAACCGCCGCTCGACGATTTCACCAAGCTCGCCGAGGCGCGCCTGCGGCAGCAGACCACCAACCCCGCCACGCCCGCGAAGGCGCCAAGCAGCGCTTCTGCCCCTGCGGCCGGCGGCGCCCCCAGCGGCCCCTCCGAGCAGGCCCGTGCCACCTACATCGACCAGATCCGCGCCAAGGTACGCGGCAACATCGTCGTCCCTCCGGGTGTGCAAGGGAACCCGGAAGCGGTATTCATCGTCGACCAGCTGCCGGACGGGACGGTCGTCAATGTCCGCCTCGTACAATCCTCCGGCAACGCGGCGCTCGACGCCGCGCTCGAGCGCGCGATCCGACGCTCCAGCCCCTTGCCTTTGCCCGAAGACAAGCGGCTCTTCGAGCGCACCCTCACCCTCAAACTGCGGCCGCTCGCGCAATGAGCATGGGAATGCGTTGCCACCAAAGAAAATTTGTGCAAAACTTCACACTTTCCACCACCAGCGTGATCGCGATGCACGGCCTCGCCCATCGAGCCTTCCATCGGTTCCTTCCTTTCATGGTGGCGCTCGCCGCCTTGGCCGCGCTTCCCGCGCGGGCCCAGCTCACCGTCGAAATCACCGGCGCCGGCGGCCGTCTCATTCCCGTGGCCATCCCCTATCTGGCCGGCGAAGAGTCGCTGCCCGCCCCCATTTCCCAGATCGTGAGCCAGGATCTCGCCAAGAGCGGCATCTTCCAGCTCGTCGACGTCGGCATGATGCGCCTGCCCGAGGACCAGATTCCCGATTACGCCAACCTCGCCCAGCGCGGGGCCGATGCCGTGCTCGCCGGCACCGCCACGCCGGTCGGCGCAGGTCAATATGAAGTCAGGGTGCGCGTGTTCGACACCCGTCGCCAGGCCGACCTCGGCGGCATCCTCTACCGTTTCACCCCTTCGCAGACGCGCGCCACCGCGCACCGCATCGCCGACTTCGTGTATGAAAAACTCACCGGCGTGCCCGGCTATTTCGCCTCACGGCTCGCCTACGTGGTGAAGCAGGGCAGCCGCTACGAACTGCGCATCAGCGAGGCCGACGGCAGCAATTCCGTGCCGGCACTCATCTCGCAGGAACCCATCATTTCTCCGGCATGGAGTCCCGACGGTACCAAGGTGGCCTACGTCTCGTTCGAGGCGAAGAAACCCGTGGTCTACGTCCACGAGCTCGCCAGCGGCCAGCGCCGCGCCGTGGCGAACTTCAAAGGCTCCAACTCGGCGCCGGCCTTCTCCCCCGACGGCCAGAACCTCGCCGTAGCCCTCACGCGCGATGGCATCTCGCAGATCTACCTCGTCCCCGTTTCCGGCGGGGCCCCGGTGCGCCTGTCGCGCAGCAGCGCCATCGACACCGAACCGGTCTTTTCGCCCGATGGCCGCTACCTCTATTTCACGTCCGACCGCGGTGGCTCGCCCCAGATCTACCGCATGCCGGCGAGCGGCGGCGCGGCCGAGCGCGTCACCTTCGAAGGCGAATACAACGTCAGCCCCGACGTCTCGTCCGACGGCAAGCTGCTCACCTTCGTCACGCGCAACCAAGGGCGTTACCAGGTGGCGCTGCTCGACCTGCAGACGCGACAGCAGCTCATTCTTTCCGATTCGTCGCGCGACGAATCGCCTTCGTTCGCGCCCAACGGACGCATGATCGTCTATGCTTCAGAATCTGGCGGAAGAGGCTCCCTCTTCGCCGTCTCGACCGATGGCAAAGTCCGTCTGCGCCTCTCGGCCGAGGGGGCCGACGTGCGGGAACCGGCCTGGGGGCCGTTGCCGCGCTAAGCCCGTTTTTGTTCGTTCGTCTCCCACCCATCCATAGGAACATGAACCAAATGCACATGAAAAAGCTGCTCACCCCTGCCGTGCTCTGCCTTGGGCTCATCCTCTCTGCCTGTTCCTCGACCGGCTCGGTCGAGGAAGGCGCGGGCAAGGTCGAAGACCGCAACGCCGGCGCCGTGAAAACGGTCACGCCGCCGAGCTCGCGCAGCCAAGCGCTGGCCGCCCTGCGCGACCCCAATAGCCCCCTGTCCAAGCGCAGCATCTACTTCGACTTCGACAGCTACGTCGTCAAGCCGGAATTCCAGTCGCTGGTGCAGACCCACGGCCGCTTCCTGGCGCAGAACCCCGATCTCAAAGTCCTGATCCAGGGTAATGCCGACGAACGCGGCAGCCGCGAATACAACCTGGCGCTCGGCCAGAAACGGGCCGAGGCGGTCAAAAACGCCCTCGTGACCTTCGGGGCGCGTGAAGATCAGGTGGAAGCCGTGAGCCTGGGCGAAGAAAAGCCCGTCTGCACCGAGAAGACCGAAGAGTGCTACGCGCAGAACCGCCGCGCCGACATCCTCTATTCGGGTGAATTCTGACGGAGCCTCGCGCGATGCCCAAGCCCTTCTCCTGGCGTACGGGGGTGCTGCTCGCCGCAGCCGCGCTGAGCCAGCCGGCTTTCGCCCTCTTCGCCGACGACGAGGCGCGCCAGGGCGTCGCCGACCTCCGCTTGCAGGTGCAGACGCTCAACGAGCGCGTCGATGCGATGGCGCGCTCGCAGCTGAGCCAAAGCAACGACATGGAGCGACTGCAGGAGGACGTGCGCCGGCTCACCGGACGCATCGAAGAGCTGCAGTACAAGCTGGATCAGCTAGAGAAGCGGCAGAAGGATTTCTACCTCGATCTCGATGCCCGGCTCAATGCGCTGAGCAGCGGTGGTGCCGCCGCGTCTGCCCCCTCGCAGGCCGCGGCACCGTCCGCGACGGCTCCCGCTGCGCCTGCGCCGGCGTCCGCCCCGGCAGGTAATGCCAAGGCGGAGTTCGATGCGGCGCTCGCCAAGCTCCAGGCGCGCGATGCGAAGAATGCGTTGGCGGCCTTCGAGACCTTCCTGCGCCAGTATCCCAACGACGCCCAGGTGCCGGCGGCGCATTTCTGGGCCGGGACGGCGGCGCTGCAGCTCAAGCAGTACGAGACGGCGCGGCGCCATTTCGCCCGGGTGGTCTACGACACGCCCAAGCACGAGCTCGCGCCCGACGCCATGCTGGGCCTGGCGAACGCCCTGCAGGGCATGGGCGACGAAGTCGGCGCCACCGACATGCTCAAGCGCCTGGTCGAACGCTATCCCAACACCCCGGCGGGCCAGGTCGCCCGCCAACGCCTGGGGCGATGAAGTCGCAGGAGCTGCTGCGGGTCAGCGAGATCTTCGCCTCCCTGCAGGGGGAATCGACGACGGTGGGGGTGCCCACCGTCTTCGTTCGCCTCACCGGCTGCCCCTTGCGCTGCCGCTGGTGCGACACGACGTACGCCTTTCGTGGCGGCGAACGCCTCACGATCGACGAGATCCTCGCCCGGGTCTCGGACCTGGGCTTGCCCGAAGTGTGTGTCACCGGCGGCGAGCCGCTGGCACAAGCGGCCTGCCGCGACCTGCTCACGGCGCTCGCCGACGCCGGCCATCGCGTCTCGCTGGAGACGAGTGGGGCGCTCTCCATCGCGGGGCTCGACCCTCGCGTGCGCTGCGTGATGGATCTCAAGGCGCCGGGCTCGGGCGAAGCCGACAAGAACCTGTGGGACAACCTCGACCACCTGCGCCCGCACGACGAGGTGAAGTTCGTGCTCGCCGGGCGCGCCGACTACGACTGGGCCAAGGACGTCCTGGAGCGGCACGGTCTGGCCCGCCGCGCCACGGTGCTCTTCTCGCCAGTGGCCGGGGAACTGGCGCCCTCGACGCTCGCCGACTGGATCGTGGCCGACCGCCTGCCGGTGCGATTCCAACTGCAGCTGCACAAGATTCTGTGGGGCGACGCGCGCGGCAAGTGAAGCGCCGTCGCGTCCCTCTCTTTGCGTAAGGATTCCCGCGATGAAGGACGTCTCCTCTCGAAACGCCGTGGTGCTGCTCTCCGGCGGGCTCGATTCGAGCACGGTGCTGGCGATCGCCCGCGCCGAAGGCTACCGTCCCTATGCCCTGTCGGTGGCCTACGGCCAGCGGCACGACGCGGAACTCGCGGCCGCGGCGCGCGTGGCCCGGGCGCTGGGCGCCGTCGAACATCGCGTCGCCCGCGTCGATCTGGGCGTTTTTGGCGGCTCGGCGCTCACGGACGAAGCGATCGCCGTGCCCGAGACGCCGACCGAGGGCATCCCTGTCACCTACGTGCCGGCGCGCAACACGGTGCTCTTGTCGGTGGCGCTCGCCTGGGCCGAGGTGTTGGGGGCCCGCGATCTCTTCATCGGAGTCAATGCCGTCGACTATTCCGGCTATCCCGACTGCCGGCCGGAATTCATCGCCGCCTTCGAGGCGCTGGCCAACGTCGCCACCAAGGCCGGGGTGGAAGGCGCGCGTTTCCGCGTCCACGCGCCGCTCATGCACCTGTCCAAAGCCGAGATCATCCGCCGGGGGCTGGAACTGGGCGTGGATTATGCGCTTACCGTCTCCTGCTATCAGGCGGACGAGGAAGGGCGCGCCTGCGGCCGCTGCGACGCCTGTCGGCTCCGCGCCCAGGGGTTCGCCGCAGCGGGCGTGCCCGATCCCACCCGCTACCGCTAGCGCCCGGCTCCTGCTTGGCAAAAGCGCGGCGATCGGCGTAGGATTATCCTCGACACGCACACGGCCTTTCGCGCGATGCCCCGTCCCCCTGCCCTGCCGGAACTGCCTGTTTCCAGCCTCGTCGGCCCCGGCGACCGGCGCCGGCTCGACCTGCTGCTCGCCGGGCTCGATCTGCTCGATCAGGCGATCGCCGTGTTCGACGCCACGCCCAAGCTGGTGGCCTGGAACCGCGCCATGCAGCGCCTGCTCGATTTCCCCGAAGACCTGGTCCATGAAGGCACGCCTTTCGAAGCCTTCGCCCGCTTCAACGCCGAGCGCGGCGAATACGGCGAGGGCGACATCGAGCGTCTGGTGGCCGAACGGGTGATGGCCGCGCGCGCCTTCCAGCCGCACTACTTCGAACGCGAGCGCCCCAACGGCCGCATTCTGGCGGTGCGCGGCGTGCCCATCCCCAACCTCGGATTCGTGTCGCTGTGGACCGACATCACCGAGCAGCGCCGCTACGAGCGGCTCATCGAGGAACAGAACCAGACGCTGGAAGCCCGGGTGGCCGAGCGCACGGCGGCGCTCGCGCAAGCCAACGAAGAACTGCGCGCCGCCCAGCGTGAGCTCGACCAGACCGCCGAGGCGCTGCGTCGCTCGGAAGAGCGCCTGCGTCTCATCCTCGATTCCATCCCAGCGATGGTGGCCTATCTGGACGCCGACGAGCGCTACCGCTTCGCCAACCGGGTCTATGCCCGCTGGTTCGGCCTCGAACAGGACGAGATCGTCGGGCGCACCGTGGCCGAAGTCACCGGCCCCGACACCTATGCCCAGATCGCAGCGCCGCTGGCGCGCGCCCACGCCGGTGAGACCGTCAGCTACGAATACGCCCGCCGCAACGCCCAAGGCCGTCCGGTCCACGCCCGCAGCACCGTGGTGCCGGAGCGCGACGGGCAGGGCACGGTCGTGGGCTTCTTCGTGCTCTCGATCGACATCACCGAGCAGAAGGCGCACCAGAACGCGCTCATCCAGGCGCAGAAGATGGAGGCGATCGGACAGCTCACGGGGGGGCTCGCGCACGACTTCAACAACCTGCTCACCACCCTCATCGGCAACCTCGAAGGGCTCAAGCGCTACCTGGGCGACTCGAGTGCCGCGCGCGAATATCTCGAACCGGCGCTGGCGGCGAGCACGCGCGGCGTGGCCCTCATCCGGCGGCTGCTCACCTTCGCGCGTTCGCAGCCCCTCGCGCCGCAGGCGGTCGAGGTGGGCGAACTGGTGCGCTCCATGAGCGTGATCCTCGAACGCACGCTGGGCGAGACCATCGCCATCGTGCTCGACCTGCCCGAGACGCCGCTCCACGCCTATGCCGACGCGCATCAGCTCGAGAGCGCGCTCCTCAACCTCGCCCTGAACGCGCGCGATGCCATGCTCGAGCGCGGCGGGACCCTCACGATTCGCGTCCGCCCGGACACGACGGACGACGCGGGGCAGTGCGTGCGTTTCGAGGTCGCCGACACGGGCTGCGGCATCGCCGCCGAGCAGATTTCCCATGTCTTCGAGCCGTTCTATACCACCAAGCCCTTCGGCCGCGGCAGCGGTCTGGGGCTGGCGATGGTCTATGGTTTCGTGCGCCAGTCGGGCGGCGACATCCGGGTGCACAGCGAGCCCGGCCGCGGGACCACTTTCTCCTTCACGCTGCCGCAGGCCCCGGCAGCGGAGGGTGCCCGAGGAACGGACGAGGCGCAAGACGATGAAGCCCCCCCCTCGATTCCCCGCATGGTGCTGCTGGTGGAAGACGAACTGCCGGTGCGCCACGTCCTGCGCCAGCAGCTCATGGCGCTGGGACACACCGTGCTCGAGGCGGCCAACGCGCACGAGGCGCTGGAGCTGCTCGAGCACGTCGAGGAGATCGAGCTGCTCGTCACCGATGCGGTCATGCCGGGCGAACTCGACGGCCGCAGCCTCATCGCCCGCGCCCGTGCGCTACGACCAGCCCTGCCTACCGTGCTGGTGACGGGCTATGCCCACGACGAAGGCCCGCCGGTGGATGCCTACGTATTCCTGCCCAAACCCTGTACCCAGACCCAACTCGCTCAGGCGCTCGCCGCCGCGCAGCGCCTCAGAGCCGGAACGACCCGATGAATACCGCCGAGCCTCGCCTCCTCGTCGTCGAAGACGATCCCGACGTCGCCCGTCTCATCTGCCGCAGCCTGGGCGAATTCGGCTTTGCCTGCGACGTGGCCGCGAGCGGCCGCGCCGCGCTCGACGCCGTGCGCACCCGCACGCCGGAACTGACGATCGTCGATCTGGGGCTGCCGGACATGGACGGCCTGGCGTTGATCGCCGAGATGCAGCGCCTGCACCCCTGCGCCGTGCTCATCCTCACCGGCCGCGCGGGCGTGGCCGATCGCGTGCTGGGGCTGGAGCTGGGGGCGGATGACTATCTCATCAAACCCTTCGAGCCGCGCGAGCTGGTGGCCCGGGTGCGCTCCATCCTGCGCCGCTACCAGAAGACCGCCGCCCCGACCCCTGCATCGCAAGAGGGCTGCGCGCATTTCGCCGGCTGGCGCTATGACCCGGCAAGCCACACCCTCACCGATCCGCAAGGCGGCAGCACGCGGCTCTCCACCGCCGAAGCGCAGCTGCTGATGCTCTTCCTCGCCCATCCCAACCGCATCCTCTCGCGCGAACGCCTGGTAGGGGACCGCCCCGTCGAATCGTACGACCGCAGCATCGACGTGCGCATCTCGCGCCTGCGGCGCAAGCTGCGCGACGATCCGCACGACCCGCGCCTCATCAAGACGGTCTATGGCGCGGGCTACCTCTTCGCCGCCCCCGTGCGCTGGGAGTAAAATTCCTGCCCATCCCTACCGCACGAGACCATCCCATGAACGATTCCCCCCGACCGTTCCGCATCCTCGGCATCCAGCAAATCGCCCTCGGCGCGCTCGACAAGACGCGGCTCGCCCGCCTGTGGGTCGAGCTCTTCGGCCTGCCGGTGACCGGTACCTTTCGCTCCGAGCGCGAGAACGTGGACGAAGACATCGTCGCCCTGGGCGCGGGCCCCTTCAAGGTCGAGGTCGACCTGATGCAGCCGCTCGATCCGGAGAAGAAACCGGCGGTGCACGCCACCCCGCTCAACCACGTCGGCCTGTGGGTCGACGACCTGCCCAAGGCGGTGGAATGGCTCTCGGCGCATGGCGTGCGTTTCGCCCCCGGCGGCATCCGCCGCGGCGCGGCCGGCTACGACATTTGCTTCATCCACCCCAAAGGCAACGACGAATTCCCGGTGAGCGGCGAAGGCGTGCTCATCGAGCTCGTCCAGGCCCCGCCGGAAGTGATCGAGGCGTACGCGACGATCGCCGCCGCGGCGCGCTGATTTTTCGCCCAGAAAAAGGCCGGCCTCTCGGGGCCGGCTTTTCTTTACCTTTGCAGGGAAGGAGGATCACTCGAATTCGAGGATCACCTCGTCCACCGCCAGGCTCGCGCCCGGTTTGGCGACGATCTTCTTCACCTTGCCGTCCTGCTCGGCGCGCAGGATAGAAGGATATTTTCTGGACAAAGATATCAGGTCCCGGACGATTCTGTAGCATTTTTAATGCAAATTTCATGTTTTTGACTTCGTTGGAACTCGCTTTGCTCGTTTTCCGCGTACCATCTTTTCATGGCTCCGATGGGTGAGACATGCCCCAGAGCCTCCTGAGGGATGTGGTGATTGTACAGCCAGACGTAGCGCTGAATCGTCGCCTCCTGCGCTTTGCGGCTGTCGAAGCGATGGGTGGCAAGCACCTCGCTGATGCGTCCGTTGAAGCGCTCGCCCCTGCCGTTCGTTTGCGGACGGCGAGGTTTGGTCAACCGATGCTCGATGTCGAGCGCCTGGTACGGTTCATCGAAGGTGAGGATCGTACGCAGACGAAAGAGGCTGCATCAATGAGCGAACACAAGAAGCTCGGGGTCTTCAGCGTCGGCGACGTCGAATGGCATCCTCCGACACCCTGAGTTCCCGGGCAAGGCGGCGCACCAGCAGACTCGATTTGGATGGTGCGCAGGGCCGCAGGGGTCGTGGTGGCGTTCTTGTGCAGTCGGACCATCATGACTTTTGCCCCTGTAATTCATCGAGCAGCCCACGCATCGCCTCGCGACCTATGAATAATGCACGACGTCGTGGATCAATGCAATCGTCCGGGACCTGACAACTACGCCAACGGGTACAAACCCAAGACGGTACTCACCCGCCTTGGTGAGCTGACCTTTCAGGTGCCCCAGGTGCGTTGCGGCGACTTCTACCCTTCTGCCCTCGAAAAAGGCACCCGCACCG